>Ga0209050_1000084_pt1 | contig 263245 bp, 245 predicted proteins | sample Araplavi_mTSA_r2_FD_184276 | JGI IMG/M metagenome (GOLD analysis project Ga0209050, IMG submission 184276) | Arabidopsis root microbial communities from North Carolina, USA - plate scrape MF_Cvi_mTSA_r2 (SPAdes) (version 2) | ecosystem: Host-associated > Plants > Roots > Endosphere | place... | reverse complement strand
AGGATCTCGAAGGCCAGGTCGGCATAAGCCAGGCCGCGCCATCTGGCGAGCGTGACCTCATCAACCTGGGGATAGCGCTCGGGCAGGTACAGGCCGCCGTCGGGCGCCAGTCCTTCGAGCAGGATTTCGCAGAAGCGCTTGCGATCGGCATGGCCGCGGGTGGAGAGGTACTGCATGGTGGTTTCCTGGTTTCAGCAAAGTGCCCGCTGCGCGACCGCGACGAACCAGCGCACGCCGCATGCCAGAACGTCGTCATTGAAGTCGTACGAAGGGTTGTGCAAAGCTGCCGCGTGGTGTGTGCCGCGCTGGCCGAGCCACAGATAAGCTCCGGGCCGTTGCTGGAGCATGAAGGCAAAGTCTTCCGAGGTGAACGCCGGTGCGGCGGCCATTTGCGCATCCAGGCCGGCGCTGTGCGCAGCCTCGAGGGCGAGCTGCGCATGTTCGGGGCTGTTAACCGTCGCCGGGTAGTAACGCGTGTACTCCACGTCTATCGTGGTGCCGCTGCCGCGCGCAACACCCGCGGCGAGGTCGCGGATCGCCTGCTCGATCACGTCCTGGACGGCGGTGTCGAAACTGCGCACGGTGCCGGTCAACTCCACCGCCGCCGGCAGGACGTTGTGCGACTGGCCGCCGCTGATGCGCGTCACCGACAGGACGGCATTCTGCGTGGGCGGAACCCGCCGTGACACGATGGTGTGCATCTGGGCCACCAGCTCGCTCGCGGCCAGCACCACATCGGGTGTGTGGTGCGGCTGGGCTGCATGGCCGCCCCGGCCGCGCACGACGATGTCAAAGCGGTCCGCTGCGGCCATGATGGGCCCCGGCCTTGTGGCGGCCGAGCCCGCGGGCAGGTCGGGCCAGTTGTGCAGGGCAAACACAGACTCGCACGGAAAGCGGTCGAACAAGCCTTCCCGCACCATCTCGCGCGCGCCTCCCCGCCCCTCTTCGGCGGGCTGAAAAATAAAGGCGATGCTTCCGTCAAAACGCCCGGCTCTCGCAAGTTGCCGGGCTGCCCCCAACAGCATGGCCGTGTGGCCGTCGTGGCCGCAGCCGTGGTGAACGCCGGGGTGGCGGCTGACGTGCAGGCGCCCGCCGTCCTCCCGCATCGGAAGTGCGTCCATGTCCGCGCGCAAGCCCACCATGCGCGCCGAGTTGCCCCGGCGCAGAACACCCACCACACCAGTCCCGCAGATGCCCTCGTGCACCTCCAGGCCGCAATCGCGCAGCGCGGCCGCCACCAGGCCGGAAGTGCGGCGCTCCTCGAACGCGAGTTCAGGGTGTGCATGCAGGTCGCGGCGGAATGCGACCAGCGCCGGCAGCAGGTCCTCGATGTCTTTGTTCATGGGTGCGCGAAAGACATGGGGTTCAGTTGTAGACGACCCAGATCTTGCGGGTGGTTTCAATGCAGCGCCAGATGCCCACGTAATCAGGCTTCATCACGAAAGCGTCACCCTCCTGTACGCGAATCGGCTCCTTGCCGTCCTCAATGAGTTCGGACACACCCGAGAGGATGTAGCAGAACTCCCAGGTACCGCCCTTGATGGAGCGAATCGTGCCGGGCGTGGTTTCCCAGACGCCGGAACCGACCTTCCCGTCGGGCGAGCTGTTCACGGCCCAGCTCTTGAACTGTGGATTGCCTTCGATCAGCCGCTCGGGCAGCGGAACGCTTTCGCGCGCGGCGCCAAGGTTGTCGAATTTGAAGAATGCGAGATTGCTCACGGTAAAAGTCCTGTGGATAGGTGGATGAAATTTCAGGTGGCGATCGAAAAGTCGATGAGCGTGCTCTTCACCCGCAGGTTCGCCTCGAAGGCCTGGCGGCCCAGGTCCTTGCCGATGCCGGAACCCTTGAAGCCGCCGGTGGGAATCACGTGGTCGGCCGTGCGGCCGTAGCGGTTGACCCACACGGTTCCCGCCTTGATCTCGCGCACGGCCCGCATGGCGCGCCGCAGGCTACCGGTGTGCACGCCCGAAGCCAGTCCGTACACGGGGTGATCGGCCAGTGCAAGCCCTTCGTCGTCATCCTCGAAGCTCTGCACCGTCAGCACGGGGCCGAAAACCTCGTCGCGGACGGCTTCAGTCTGTGACGTGACGCCCATCAGGAGCGTGGGCTCGTAGTAGGCGCCGTCGCCGTCGCAGTGCATCCGGCGGCCGCCGGTCAGCGCCTCGGCGCCCGATTCGATCGAGCGGCGGACGATGCCGTCGATGCGGTCGGCCTGCAGCGCGCTGATGATGGGCGGCAGCTTGGTGGTTGACGCCCAGGTGGGACCCACCTTGGCCTGTTTCATCAAGGCGCACAAGCGGTCCACGAGTTCGGCTTGTACGCTCCGCTCGACGATAAGCCGCGTGCCCGCGACGCAGGTCTGGCCGGCGTTGAAGATGATGCTCCTGGCGATGCAGTCCGCCACGCGCTGCATGTCGGGAACGTCGGAAAACACCAGCTGCGGCGACTTGCCGCCCAGCTCCAGCGTCACAGGCTTGAGGCCCGATTCGGCCGCCATGGCCATGACCGCGATACCCGTGCGCGTGGAACCGGTGAACGAGATCTTGCTGATCCCCGGATGGCGGCAGATCGCCTCACCGACCACGGGGCCGGTACCTTGCACCACATTAAAAATACCCGCAGGCACGCCGGCGGCAACGGCGAGTTCGGCCATGCGCACGGCGGTAAACGGCGTGAGCTCGGAAGGCTTGAGCACGATGGCATTGCCGGCAGCGAGCGCCGGCCCTACCTTCCAGGCCGCCATCTGGATGGGATAGTTCCAGGGGGCGATGGCGCCTACCACGCCGTAGGGCTCGGTGATCATCATGCCCAGGTGGTCCGACCGGGTGGCCGCGATTTCGCCGCCAGCCTTGTCGGCATATTCGGCGAAAAAACGGATGCAGTCGGCGGCGTACGGAACGTCCCAGCTGATCGCTTCGGCAATCGGCCGCGTGGAGCCCAGCGCCTCCAGCCGGGCGAGTTCCTCTACATGCGCCACCATCAGATCGGCCCAGCGCCGCAGGATGGCGGCGCGCTCGCGGGGAGCGCAGCGCGACCAGTTGCTGCTTAGCAGCGCGCGCTGCGCGGCACAGACAGCCTCGTCCACCAGGTCGGCATCGCCGAGCGGAAGTTCGGCATAGACCTGCCCGTCCGAAGGGCGTCGCACGGCGAGCATCTGGGCGGCTGTCTCCCGCCGCGTGCCGTTCACGAAATGGCCGGCGGGGACCGGAGTAGTTGCGGGGTCGAAGTCATGCATGGCAGATTCCTTGGATTTCCGTTTTTTGGATGGCGCCGACAGTCGCCTTCGAGCCGTCCTCGAGGATGGCGACGGACAGGCCGCGTTTGGCCAGGGAACAGGCCGTGGAAACACCGACGATGCCGCAGCCTATGACCACGGCGTCGGCACGTTCGGGCAGCTTGTCGTCACTGCGGATGCGAAGAATGGATGGAGACATGGAACTGTTTTCTAAGCTGCTGACCTCTCGGCCGCCGTCATGCGTGCTGATGAAGCAACTCGGCAAGCGCATCAACTTCAGAACGCGTCGTCGACCACGAGGTCACGAAGCGAACCGGCAGTTCGTCATCGGACATGCTGGTTGACCGGGGCACACTGCGGTGGTACCAGCCGCTGCAACGAACGCCACCGGCTTTGAGCCTGGCCAGGAGATCCCGCTTCATGACCACGAATACCTCGTTCGCTTCCACAGGCCATGTCGGCTTGACTTCGTCATGGGTTTTGAGGGTTGCCGAGAGGTATTGAGCCGTCTGGTTTGCGTTTCTCGCCATCTCGATCCAGTGATCGTCCTGGAGCCACGACACAAATTGCGCGCCAAAGAGGCGCCCCTTAGAGACCAACTGGCCGGCTCGCTTACGGCGCAAGTCGAAGTCCTTCGCCAGTTCCTCATTGAAGATAATCACCGCCTCCGCCGCGAGCGCACCGTTCTTGGATGCCCCCAGGGAAAGCACATCGACACCCGCCTTCCACGCGATATCAGCCGGCTCGCATGCCAGCGCGGCGACCGCATTGGCGAATCGCGCGCCATCCATATGAACGTGAATGCCTCGCTGGTGCGCGGCATCTGCGAGTTGCGTCAACTCTGCCTGGCTGTAGATGAGGCCGTTTTCAGTCGCCTGGCTGATACTGAGTGCCGACACCTTCACGTTGTGTGGTCGCTGGGCGGGAAGTGTGTCGAGACTGCCGTTCAGGTCTTTCGCGGTGATCTTCCCGCTATCGGTTTCCAGGGGTAGCAATCGCGCCCCCCCGGTAAAGAACTCCGGAGCGCTAAGCTCGTCTACCGCGATGTGAGCCTGGCGATGGCAAAGAATCGCGTCCGAAGGATTCGCCACGGTGGAGAGGGCCAGACAATTTGCCGCCGTACCCGTCGCCACAAAAAAGGCTCGAACGTCCCGGCCGAATAACCGGCCGAGAGCGTTCTCCGCGCGCTTGGTCCAATCGTCGTTCCCGTACGAAGGGGCGCTACCGGAGCAGGCACTCACCAGGGACTCAAGAATCCTCGGCGAAACGCCGGACTGATTGTCGCTGTCAAAATTCATCACACACTCTCTCTGGGAATACGATCCGGGTGGGTACGCAAATAGCGGCAAGTGCACTGCGGCATAACGATCCACCGGTGATCGCCGGCCGCTTCCGAAAACTTGTTCACCGACTCCTTAGATGTCGTCACGGATGCAGGCTTTCGCGTGGTTACGCTCGACCAGCCGAAGTTCGGGTACGGCGTTCGCGCACGCCGGCTGGGCGTGGGGGCAGCGTGTGCGGAACGCACAGCCCGACGGGGGCGCCAGCGGGCTGGGAATGTCACCCTTGAGCAGCTCGCGCGCGCGCCGCTGCCGCGGGTCGATATTCGGCACGGCGGCCATCAGGGCACGCGTGTAGGGGTGGCGCGGGTTGTTCAGCAGGGATTCGGCGTCGGCGATTTCCACGAGGCGACCCAGGTACATCACGGCGATGCGGTCCGAAATATGGCCGACCACCGCGAGGTCGTGGCTGATAAACAGCATGGTGAGGCCCAGCCTCTGCTTCAGCTCGAGCAGCAGGTTGATCACCTGCGCCTGCACGGACACGTCGAGGGACGACACCGGTTCATCGGCCACCAGCAGTTCCGGTTGAGTCATGAGCGCACGGGCGATGCCGATGCGCTGGCGCTGCCCGCCTGAGAATTCGTGCGGATAGCGTGAACGGTGCGCCGGGTTCAGCCCGACCGTCTTCAACACGGCATCGATGCGGTCCCGCCGTTGCTGCAGCGTCAGTTCGGGCATGTGGATTTCCAGCGGCGCTGAAAGCAGTTCCTCCACCGTGTGCTTGGGGTTCAACGACGAATACGGGTCCTGGAACACCATCTGCATCGCGCGCCGCAGCGGGCGCATCTGGCGCCGCGTGAGCCCCACCAGGGGTTTACCGTCAAAGTGCACCTGCCCCGCCGTCGGCGCGTCCAGGTTCAGGATGGCGCGGCCTATCGTGCTCTTGCCCGAGCCGCTTTCGCCCACCAGGCTTAACACCTCGCCTCGCCGGATCTCGAAGCTGACGCCGTTGACGGCCTTGACGTTCTGCGCCGGCTTGCCAAACCATCCGCCACCCAGCGTGTACCACTTGTGCAAGTCCTCGACCTGCAGCAGGGCGGGAGTAGATTGCTGTTGCTGCATCATGCGACTCCTTCAATTTCCGGCCAACGGACGCACCGCACCAGATGGCCCGGTTTTGCGTTTTCCAGTTCCGGCACTGCGGCGTCGCAGCGGCCCGGCTCGAAGTGGCCGCAACGCGGTCCGAACGTGCAACCCGGCGGGTGCGCGGCCGGATCGGGCACATTGCCTGGAATCGCGAACAGCGGGCTTTTGCGGGCAAGGTTCGAATGAAGCCGCGGAACCGAGTGGATCAGGCCGCGGCTATAGGGATGCCGCGGCTGCGTGAACAGCGGCACAACGTCGGATTGCTCGACGATGCGGCCCGCATACATCACCATCACGCGGTCGGCGATCTCGGCCACCGTGCCGAGGTTGTGCGTGACGAAGATCATGGACATCCGGTTCTGCGACTGCAGCTTCTGCAGCAGTTCGAGAATCTGCGCCTGGATGGTCACGTCCAGCGCCGTGGTGGGCTCATCGGCGATCAGCAGCGACGGCTCGCAGGCAATCGCTATGGCAATCATCACGCGTTGCCGCATGCCGCCGGACAGCTCGTGCGGGTAGTTCGCCAGCCGGCGCTTCGGATCCGAGATGCCGACCTGGTTCAGGAGGTCGGCAGCGCGGTCGGTGGCGGCACGCGCGCCCATTCCGAGGTGGATTCGCAGGCTTTCACAGATCTGGGCACCGACGGTATGCACCGGATTCAGCGACGTCATCGGCTCCTGGAAGATCACCGAGGCAACGCCCCCGCGCACCTGGCGCATCATGCGCTCGGGCATTCCAACCAGCTCGTGCGTCTTGCCATCGCGCGCCGCAAGCCGGGCCGATCCGCTGATGGTGCAGTATGGCGCCGGCGGCGTGAGTCCCAGCAGTCCCAGGCAGGTCACGCTCTTGCCGGAACTGGTTTCCCCCACCAGCGCCAGCGTCTCGCCGCGCCGTACCGAGAAACTGACGTCGCGCACGGCGTGCACGGTTCCGGCCGCCGTACGAAACGCTACGTTGAGGTCGCGTACGTCCAGGATATTCTCCGCCTCCACGGCAGCGTGGGATTTGCGCACGGGGATCGGGTCAAAACGGTTCATGTCAAACATCCTCAGCGATCCAGTTTTGCGTCCAGCGCGTCGCGCAGGCCATCACCAATAAAGTTGAAACTCGTGACGGTCAGCGTGATAGCCAGCCCCGGCACGATAGCCAGCCAGGGCGCGTTGGTCAGGTAGCTTTGCGCGTTCTCCAGCATGTTTCCCCAGCTCGGCGTGGGCGGCTGGATACCGAAACCAAGAAAGCTGATGTAGGACTCGGCAAGGATGGCGTGCGCGATGTTCAGTGTGGCGGCGACCACGATGGGCGCGACGGCATTCGGCAGGAGCTCGCGGAACATGATGCGGCTGTCGCTGGCGCCGAGTGATTCTGCGGCAAGCGCGAAATCGCGTTCACGCAGCGACCGGACCTGCCCCTCCACCACGCGCGCCACTTCCATCCAGCTCGCCAGGGCGATCAGCACCACGATGGAGGCGACCGACGGCTCGATCAGGGCCGCGACGGCCAGCAGCAGGAAGATGGTCGGGAAGCAGAGCATGGCATCGACGAATCGCATGAGCGCGGCGCCGATCGCACCGCGGTAGAAGCCCGCCACGAGACCGACCAGGACGCCCACCACCACCGACAGCGCGGTGGCCGCGAAGCCGACCGACAGGGAGATGCGGCCGGCATACATCAGGCGGGACAGAATGTCGCGGCCCAGCGGATCGGTTCCGAGCAAGTGAGGCCCCACAAACGGCTCCGTCAGCCGCGCCCGGATATCCGTGTCGGTGGCATTGAAGGGGATCAACCAGGGCCCCAGAAAGCTGGCGAGTGTCATGAACAACACGATGCCCAGGCCCAGCAGTGCCGGCTTGTGGCGCAGGAAGCGCCTCAGGGCCGGGTAGCGCTCGGCGAATGTGCGACGTGGCGGGGCCAGCGAAGCGGCTTGAACAGCGCTCATTTCGACGCTCCTTTGATGCGTGGGTCCGCGACGGAGTAAAGAAGGTCCGCGAGCAGGCTGCCCAGGAGAACCATGCAGGCGGTGAACATCAGCATCCCCATCACCACGGGGTAGTCGCGGTTGCTGACGCTGTCGAGAAAGAGCCGGCCCATGCCCGGCCAGGTGAAGACGGTTTCCGTCACGAGCGCGCCGCTCAGCAGCGTCGATACGTGCAGCCCGGTGATCGTGATCATGGGCAGCAGCGCATTGCGCAGCGCGTGATGAAACAGTATCCGCACGGCCGGCACGCCCTTGGACTTGGCGGTGCGGATGTAGTCCTGGTTCACCACGTCAAGCATCGACGAGCGCATGTAGCGGCTCCACACGGCAGTGGAGACAAGCGCCAGCACGATGCACGGAAGCACCAGGTGCCTCAACCGGTCAAGGAAAGCGCCGTCACCGATGTTTTCCCGGTTGCCCGCCGGCAGCCAGCCGAGGTTCACCGAGAACACATAGATGATTGCCAGCCCGAACCAGAACGTGGGAATGGACAAGGCGACCATTGCCCCTATCGTTGCCAGGTGATCGAAGAACGAATGGCGGCGCACCGCACCCAGGATGCCGATCAGGCCGCCGATGAACATCGCCAGCAGGGTCGAGGTCACCATGAGTTCGAGCGTCGGCCCGACGTGCATGCCGATTTTTTTCAACACTGGCAACTGGTCCCGGTACGAAACTCCCCAGTCTCCCGTAATCAGATTCCCCGCCCATTCGAGGTACTGGATCGGCAGGGGCCGGTTCAGGCCGTACTGCGCCATCAGCCGATCGACGTCTTCCTGCCCCATATTTCCGGTGGCGACAAATTGCGCCAATGGCCCCCCGGGCGCGAGATGCAGGATCGCAAAAGCGATCATCGAGACCAGCGCAAGCAGCAGCAGCGACTGCAGCAAACGGCGCAAAAGGTAGCGACCCATGGCGCGTCAAGCCGTCCAGCGCCAGCTGGACGCGTTCCAGGTGTTTGCCCGCACGTTCACATTGTTCGCGTAGCCGTCCAGTCCGGCCTTCGTGCCCTCGATATTCACCTCGCTGAAGAGCGGCAGGAATGGCAGGTCATCCATGACCAACTCCTGGACCTTGGTGTAGATTTCCTTGCGCTTGGCAATGTTGTATTCCTGGCGGCCTCGGGCGAGCAGCGTATCCACGCCGACGTTTTTGTACCGGCCCACGTTCGCACCCGATCCGGTTTCTCTCGGGATGCTGCCGGAGCCGAGGCGATTCGTGACATCCGGGTCAGAAGCGATGGTGTAGGTCACCGCGGTCATGAGGCTGTCGAATTCGGAGTTCTTCCAGAAATCAGCCCAGAGCACCGCCGCCACCAGGTTCTTGATCAGCATTTCAACGCCGATCTTCTTGAAATCATCGGCAATGAGCTGCTGCGTCTGTGCGCGCAGCTGGTTGCCGGTGGTCGTCGAATTGCTGAAGGACAACCGCACGCCGTTCTTGACGCGAATGCCGTCAGGACCCTTCACCCATCCGGCCTGCTCCAGCATCGCGGCGGCCTTCTTCAGGTCGTACTCGGGTTTCGGCAGGTTGGGATGGGCGGCCCAGTGTGTCGGAGCCATGAAGTTGTTCGCCGGCTTGGGTACACCGTAATACACGAGGTTGCAGATCGCCTGCCGGTCGATCGCGATGTTCAGCGCCTTGCGCACCGCCTTTTCCGAAAGAACCGGATGCGCGAGATTGAGGGTCAGGTTCTCTACCCCGGAGCGGGTCGCGACCTGGACGCGGCGGCCGGCCAGCGCGGTCGCTTCCTTGTAGAAGTTGGCGGGGATGCCCTGCAACCCGATGTAGTCGATCTCCCCGGTCTTGAACTGCGTATACATCGCGTTCAGGTCCGGCACGTACTTGAAGATAAGCCGGTTCAGGGACGGGCCCTTGCCGAAGTAGTCCGGATTGGCTTCGAGGAGTACATGGTCGCCGGTCTTGCGGCTGACGAAGCGGAACGGCCCCGTGCCGATGGGCGCGGCGGCGAACTGCGGCGAGTTCGGGTCCGGGTTCTTCGAAAGGACATGCTCGGGAACGATAAAGGCCCAGCTCAGCATGGAAGTCAGCGGCGAGAACGGCTCCTTCAGCTTCCAGGTGATCACGTGGTCACCCTCGACGCCCACTGAGGTGATGAGATTGAAGCCGTTGCGGTTGGCGGCGCGAAAACCCGGGTTCTTCACCAGGTTGATCGTGTACCGGACGTCTTCCGACGTCATCGGCTTGCCGTCATGCCACTTCACGTCACGTCGCAGCTCGACACGCCAGGTCAGGCCGTCGGCCGAAATGCCGCCGTTCTCGACGGTGGGAACTGCCTTGGCCAGAACCGGAACGAATTTCCCCTCCGCATCGAGCATCCACAGCGGGCTGAAGAGATTCCACCAGACGCCCTGGTCCACCTCGCTGGCGGCCATCAGCGGATGCAGGACGGTCACTTCCTGCGAGGAGCCGATGATGGCCTGGCCGGTCGGCTTCGCGGAAGGCGTGGCGGCGTGGGCACCCGCCACGAGGCCCAGGGAGCCGAAGGCAAAGGAGGCTGCCCCGGCAAATAGGGCGTCGCGACGCGTCAGGCCGTCCGCCAGGTTTTTCTCGAGCGTGCCGGTCGTGATCGTTCCTGCACCTTTGTGTTCGCTGCTGTGCTTGTTCATGGTTGTCTCCAATTGAGGGTTGCGGGTTGTGTGAAAGGGACTGAAAGTTCAAATCTCTGTACGTTGTGGAAATGGCCTAGAACTCTGCGACCTTGCCCCAGGCGGACTGGCGGAAGCGCTGAGGGCTGAGCGAGGTGGGATCGATGAAAGGTCGGGCGCCCGTGATCAGGTCGGCGACCAGGTAGCCCGCACCGGGACCGATGCCGAAGCCATGGCCGGAAAAGCCTGCAGCCAGCACGAACCCCGGCACCTCCGGCACTTCACCGATGGCAGGCACGCCGTCGTAAGTGCAATCCACGTAGCCCGCCCAGGCGTTGACGATGCGGGCATCGCGCAGCGCGGGCAGCAACTGGGTGGCACGTTCGTATGTCTTGCGGATCGTTCTCGCATCCGGCTGGGGGTTGAGGATGCGCATACGTTCCATCGGAGTGGGTTGGTCAAGGCGCCACTTCTTGAGCGTTTCGTGTCCGCTGCGCAGGCCTTCCAGGCCGCCGGGGGCAACGTTGCGCCAGCGCTTGGCGAACATGGGCACGAACTTCGGGGCATAGCGCAAAAATTGCGGCGTCGGGTCTACGCGTCCGCGCCCGCTGATCGCCAAACCGTAACTGCCGTCACTGCGGCGGGTGACGGATACGCGCGACGTCGTCAGGGCGCGCGGCAACTGCTGCGCCTCCGATGACACGCGAAGAATGGACTGCCGCAGGGTAGCCAGCGGAAAGCTGATGCCAAGCTGGCGGCAAAACGACGACGCCCAAGCGCCGCCTGCCAGCACAGCGGTACGGGTCTTGATGGTGCCGGCTTCAGTCACCACACCGCTCACACGACCACCTGCAAGCTCGATTCCACGCGCAGCGCAGTGCTGCAGCACCGTACCACCGAGCTTCATGAGAGCCGAAGCCACGGCCGGCGCTGCCTTGGAAGGATCGGCGGTTCCGTCGGTGGGCGAGAAGATGCCGCCCTTCCATGTACGGGCGGTCGCCCGCCCCCGCTCGCTTGCCTCGCGACTACTTAGAACCTGGGTGGGCACGCCGGCTGCCTTGCCGAACTCGTGCCAGCGCTCCCATTGCGCAATCTGCGCTTCGTCGTCACTGAGATAGAGCAAGCCGCAACGATTGAAGCCTGTGTCTTCCCCCGTATCGGCAGCAAACTGCTCCCAGAGTTCGAGGGCCTTGCTGGCCATGGGCAGCTCGCGCTCGTCGCGATTGAGTTGCCTGCACCAGCCCCAATTGCGGCTCGATTGTTCGGCGCCAATTCTTCCCTTTTCGACCACGACAACGGAGAGCCCGCGCTGGGCCAGGTAATAGGCCGTGAAGATGCCGATGATGCCGCCGCCGATGACGACGACGTCGGCAGAGGCCGGCGCCTTGGGCGAGGTGTTGATGAGATTCAGTGGAGGGCTCATGATGGATGCTGCTCGCCCGTTCAAGACTGGACGCTCTGGACTACATAGAACTTCGCCACGCGGTCTGTGCTTTCCCATCCGACCGATGCGCCCTGCGGCACAAAAAGCGTATCGCCGGCGCTGGCCGACAGCACGCTGCCATCGGGCGCGGCGAAGCGCACGCTCCCGGCCACCAGGTGCATGAACTCGTTCTGGCGGTGTGGGCGGATGATCCGGTGATAGGGCGTTGAATCCCAGGTGCCCGCCTTGTACCCAGCACCATCCTCCGTGAAGAGGTTGTCGCTGCGGCATTCCGGGGCCGGACCCAGCAAGGCCTCCGGCGGCAGCGAGGCGGAGGGCTTGAAGTCGGCATCGACGCGCAAGGGAATCAGGCCGCGCCTGGTTGGTTTTTCACAAGCCGCCGCGCAAAACGAAAACTGCACGCGGGATGCGGCGTGAATGCGAATCGAGGTGCCGCATGCAATGACAGCCCCTGCCTGGGGACCAAGGACCACTGGGGCCGTACCGGCCTCCGTCAGCGTCAGCTCGCCTTGCGAAACAACCAGGGTTTCGAGGTGGGGATAACTGGCGACTTCAAGTTCACCAATGAAGCTGATCCGGCCCACGGCCATGGCATTGGGGCCTTCCCACGCGATTTCACGATTACGCGCAAAAGGGTCGTCCTTGCCGAACGCCGCGCGGCGGAAGGAAGTTGAAAGAGGCGAACCGTCAATACGGTTCAACATAAGGGCCGAGGTCATGGTTGCTCCTGCGCATTGCGCGTTAAATTCATTGACAAGCCTGGCGGGCGGTGACAGCTGTACTTGCTGCACCGGCCGTACCTGCCGTATGGGCATTACTTGTGTTGCTTGTGTTGCTCGTACCGGCGTTGGCGGTATGCTGAAATCCAAGAATGGCTTTGGTTTCCAGGTACTCCTCAAGGCCTTCGATGCCGTATTCGCGGCCGTTTCCCGAGCGCTTGTATCCGCCAAACGGCGCATGGGGACTCCAGGCCGGGTAGTTGATATGCACCTGCCCCGAGCGGATGCGCGCGGCAACGGCGCGCGCCGCGGCGAGGTCTTTCCCCTGCACATGGGCGCCCAGGCCGTAGACGGTGCAGTTGGCGATCTCCACGGCTTCGTCCACGCTGTCATAGGGAATTACCGCGAGGACGGGGCCGAAGATCTCTTCCTGCGCGATCTGCATCTGGGGATGCACTGCGGAGAAGATGGTCGGGCGGCAGTAGAAGCCGCGGCTGAAAGCCTCGGGCCGGCCAGGGCCGCCGCAAACGAGGTGTGCACCTTCGGCGATTCCCGCTCCTATCATTTCCTGCACCCGGTTGAACTGGGCGCGATTGGCCACCGGGCCGTGCGTGGTCAGCGGCGAACGCGGATCGCCCACGACAAAGCCGGATGCCGTTTCCAGCGCGATTCTTTCAACCTCCTGGAGGCGCTCGCGCGGCACGATCATGCGGGTCGGGGCGCTGCAGGACTGGCCAACATTGCGAAAGGCGGCCGCCACGCCTGCCGGCACGGCACGCGCCAGGTCGGCGTCCGGCAGGATCACATTGGGCGATTTCCCGCCGAGTTCCTGGGCCACCCGCTTGACCGTCGGAGCGGCTGCCTGGGCAACCAGCACGCCGGCCCTCGTGGAACCGGTGATCGAGATCATGTCCACATCCGGGTGCGCCGACAGCGCGGCACCCACCTCGGGCCCATTGCCGCTCACCAGGTTGAACACGCCCGGCGGGATGCCGGCGTCATGCATCACCTCCGCGAAGAGCAAGGCGCTCAGGGGCGACAGTTCGCTGGGCTTGAGGACGACCGTGCAGCCTGCCGCCAACGCGGGCCCGACCTTGGCGGTGATCTGGTACAGCGGCCAGTTCCAGGGGGTGATCAGGCCGCACACGCCGATGGCCTCGCGCATGATGGCGACATCCCCGCGGTGGGTGAGGAAGGGATAGCTGGCAAGATTGTCCCGGGCCACGCGGATGTGTTCCGCCGCGACCGGCACCTGGGTGCTGCGCGCAAAGCCGATGGCGGCGCCCATCTCTTGCGAGATCGCCTGGGCGAACAGTTCCGCCCGCTCCAGGATCAGGCTGTGCACACGGCCCAGCAGCGCGGCGCGGCTCTCAACGGAGCTGGTGGACCAAGCCCCGAAGGCGCGCCGCGCGGCATCCACTGCTGTAGCGACATCCTGCGCGCTTCCCAGGGCGATCTGCGCGACCGGTTCTTCAGTCGATGGATCGATGACGCTGGCATGGGATGGCCCCGCAGGCAGCACCCACTCGCCATCGATGAAAAGGCGATCCAGGCGGCCATCGCCCCTGAGGCGCGCAATGACGGGATTGCTCATACAGCAAGGACGGCGTAAAGCCGTGTGAGTTTGCCTATGAAGGCGCCGCCAATACGCTTCGTCTGCTCCATAGATACCTTCCGATTCACTTCTGGGCCCTTTTTGGATATCGCCGGCTAGACGCCATGCGATGAATAATGAACGAAATATGCATTAAAGTGAAGATTCATTCATTATAGTAAACCCTAATACCGACAGCAAAGCAGAAGATTTAAGCAATTCTTCGGGAGTAAAGCGTAAAATCTCCGTTAGCGCGCCTCGCAAGTTCGTTCATCCAAATTTATGAGATTTTCAAAAAAATGAATAAAGAGCAACTCGAAAATGAAGACTCACCGCTAGAAGTGGATGCACTTCACGTGAACGCCGCGGTCCTCGGAGAGCGTTTGCGCAAGCTACGGAACGAGCGCAACCTCACGATCGCGGAACTTGCCGACAAGTCGGGACTGTCGTCCGGGTTGATCAGCCAGATCGAACGCGGTCGGTCCAACCCGTCCGTGCGCACACTGCAGCGGCTGAGTTCCGCCTTGGGCGTCAACCTGTGGGCCTTTCTCCAGCCCACCGAGTCCAATGCCGCCGCCGCCGGCCCAACATCCGGGTCGCCCTCCTTCATCCGCCGCAAGGCGGACCGCCTGAAACTGGTAAAGGGCAAAAGCGGCATCCTGGAGGAGCTGCTCTCGCCGCGCAGCGACGACCTGATGCGCTTCATGATGATCACGATCCCGGCAGGCGGCGAAAGCAAGGACATGCTGCTAGGCCAGGGTCGCAAAGGCGGATGCGTGTTCTCCGGCCGCGCCCGCCTGACCGTCGACGGCGAAACCGGCGACCTTGAGCCGGGTGACGCATTCCAGTTTCCGGCCGACGTGCCGCACAGGATCGCCAACCCCTACGGCGAGCCGGTGGTGCTGATCTGGATCATGAGCTTCCTGGACCCACACCTATGACATTGACCGAAACCACCACTTCCACTTTTTCCACTGTGTTCGTCGATCCTGCAAACTCCAGCATCGCCATTGATCCCTCCATCGCCGCCGCCTCCGACGGCATACGCCTGCGGCCTTTCCAGCCGGGCGACTTGCTTGCGGGGCATGCCTTGTCCAGCGCCTTGCGCTGGCAGCACCGGTTCGAAGACTGGCAATTCGCGCTCTCGTTAGGCCAGGGCGTGGCCGCCGAATGCGACGGGAAAGTACTGGGCACCGCACTGACATGGCAATGGGGAACAGACTACGCGACGCTCGGCATGGTGATTGTTTCAACCGAACTGCAGGGCCGCCGCATCGGCAACCGCATGATGCAAGCCTTGCTCAATCACTCGGCTACGCGGAATGTGCTGTTGCACGCGACAGAGGCGGGACAAGGCCTCTATGAGCGCCTGGGCTTTGTCGCCACAGGCGAGGTCGCGCAGCACCAGGGAGTGCTTGCCGCCTTGCCGGCGGCGGCCGGACGCGAGGGCGACCGCCTGCGGCCGCTCCAGAGCAGTGACGACATCGAATCCCTGATTGCAATGGACGCCCGAGGGGCGGGCATGCAGCGCGGCGAACTGCTGCGGCGCTCATTCGCCCGGGAGAAAGCCGTCATCCTCGAGCGCGGCGGCCAGGTCGCCGGCTTCGCCTTGCTTCGCCGCTTCGGCCTCGGTCATGTCGTCGGACCGGTGACGGCGCCCGATGCCGATGCCGCGCGCCTGCTGATCGCCGATTGCCTGCGCCGCACCCAGGGGTTTGTGCGCGTCGACGTGGACATCACGAGCGGCTTGTCATCCTGGCTGGAAAGCCTGGGACTGGCACGCGCCGGCGGCGGGACCGTCATGGTTCGCGGCCGCGTACCCGAGCGCGGGCCCGCGCACGGCTACTGGGCCTTGTTCAGCCAGGCGATCGGCTGAGCGCGTCGCCATCCAAATATGCGGTAAACACAATTCTGTAGCCCTGGCACCTCAGTCAAATATCTCGCTGAGCCATGATTTGTGCTTGCGCCGGCCATAACCGCTGTTGCGGCGGTAGTCCGAGTCGTCAAAATCAGGGCGGCGGGCCGGTTGCTGGTACACCGGCTGCGGCGCTGGCGCGGCGGCCGTGTCGCGCGCGATGAGCTTGTCCAGCTCGCCGCGGTCCAGCCACACGCCGCGGCATTGCGGGCAGTAATCGATTTCAACGCCTTGGCGTTCCGACATGACCAGGGTGACGTCGTTGCAATGAGGGCATTTCATGGGCTTGCTCCTTGACTTGGATTAGTCGTTGTTGCCGCCGAAGCCGAAGAGGCTCAGCAGGCTGGTGAAAAGGTTGAACAGCGACACAAACAGGCTCACCGTGGCCAGCACGTAGTTGGTCTCGCCGCCGTTCACGATGCGGCTGGTTTCAAACAGGATCAAGCCGGCCGAGAGCAAGGCCACCATGGCCGAGACGGCCAGCGCCAGCGCGGGCAGCTGCAAAAACATCGCGGCCAGGCCGGCCAGCAGCGCGATCACCATCCCCGCGAACAGGAAGCCGCCCATAAAGCTGAAGTCACGCCGTGTGGCCAACACCCAGCCGGACAAAGCAAAGAAGGTCACACCCGTCGCGCCAAGCGCCAGCATGATGGCCTGCGCCCCGCCCGGCAAGGCCAGGTGCGTGGCCAGCACCGGGCCCAGCGTGTAGCCCATAAAGCCCGTGAGCGCAAAAACCGCCGGGACCGCCCAGCCGCTGTTCTGCACCTTGTGGATGAGGAACAGCAGGCCGAAATACCCCGCGAACGTGATGAGCAGGCCGGGGGCCGGCAGTTTGAAGATGACGCCCAGCGCGGCCGTGGCGGCGCTGAACAGCAGCGTCATGGACAGCAAGGCATAGGTATTGCGGAGCACTTTGTGCTTCGCGATGGCGGCGCCCCAGCCGGAGCCCGCAGTGTGGGATGGGAAAGCCAATGGTCGGTTCATGGTCAGCCTTTCGTGAATGCAGAAGATCTGCGGAGTGAAGACAGAATAGGACGTCGACACACCAAGAAAAAGCAGATAAAAGTTGATCAACCTTCCCGTAAAAACTGACAATGAGCCTCGCATTCAACTACCGCCACCTCTACTATTTCTGGGTCGTTGCGAAGGAAGGCGGCATGTCGCGCGCCGCGGCGCGGCTGGACATGGCGGTGCAGACCGTGAGCGCGCAAGTGCGCGAGCTGGAACGTGACCTCGGGTGCCAGTTGCTCAAACCCGCCGGGCGCGGCCTGGCGCTGACCGAAGCCGGGGAGCTTGCGCTTCGGCAGGCCGAGCAGATTTTTCAGCTGGGTGAAGATCTGCCCGAACTGGCACGTAGCGCCGCGCAGGCCAAATCGGTCAGGCTGGCGGTGGGCATTGCCGACGGCTTGCCCAAACTGGTGGTGCAGCGCCTGCTGCAGCCTGTGCTGGCCACACCCGGCCTGCGGCTGGTGTGCCATGAAGGTGAAATGGCCGACCTCCTGGCCGACCTGGCCATGCACCGGATGGACGTTGTGCTGTCCGACCACCCCGCCCCTTTCAACCCGCACCTGAAGGTGCACAACCATTCCCTGGGCATTTCAGGGATGGGCTGGTTTGCGTCACCGCATTGGTGGAAGCAGGCCCAGAAAGGTTTCCCCGCGTCCCTGGGCAAGGTACCCGTGCTGCTGCCCACGCCACACTCCATCGTTCGCGGGCCGCTGGACCAGTGGCTGGCCCAACACGGCCTGCGTCCGCGCATCGTTGGCGAATTTGAAGACAGCGCCCTGCTGGAGACCTTTGGCGGCAGCGGCCTGGGGGTTTTTCCCGCGGCACTGTCGGTGCAGGATGACCTCCTTAAACGCCACCAGGTCAGGTTGCTCGGTACGTGCGAAGGTGTGGAGGAAAACTATTACGCCATCAGCACCGAGCGCAAAGTCAAGCATGTGGTGGTCCAGCACCTGCTGGCCCGGCGTTGACCGTATAGCCGCGATTCAATACCTGATGGTGGCCACCGAGCGCAAAACCTCCGGCGTTGTGGTGGGAAGGCCGAAGAACTCCAGGTACGCGGGGATCTGCTCAAACAACATGTCCGTCCCCACCTGGACCTGGCATCCGCGTGCGATGGCCGCTTTCAGAAAGGCCGTGGTTTCGCTGCGCATGACCACCTCGCCCACAAAAGTGCCCTGCGCGATGCGCGAGACGTCCATCGGCAAAGGATCGCCCTCCTCCATGCCCATGGGCGTCGCATTGACGACCAGGTCGTGGCCGGCGGGATCGTTGGAGCCGGTGCTCACGCCCAGCTTTGGGTAGTGCTTTTTGAGCCGGCCGGCAAGCGCTTCAGCCGACGCGGCATTGACGTCAAAAAGGCTGATCGCTTCAATGCCGGCTGCGGCCAGCGAGGCCGCAATCGCCGAGCCGACGCCGCCGCTGCCCACCACCAGCACCCGCTTGCCGGGCAGGCTCAGGCCCTTGCGCTGGATGCCGCGCACGAATCCTTCACCGTCAAACATATCGCCCTGCAGGCGGCCGTCGGCAGCGCGGCGCACGGCGTTGCACGCGCCTGCGATCAGTGCTGTGGGCGAAACCTCGTCGAGCAATCCGACCGTGCTCACCTTGTGCGGCATGGTGATCAGCGCGCCGCCTATGTTTTCCAGCGTGAAGACCGCCTTGAGGAAAGCCGCGTAATTTTCGGCGCGGCACCCCATGGGCACGACAACCGCGTCAATGCCCGCCTGCTCGAAATAAGGGTTGTAGATCATCGGCGCCTTGAAGGAGTGCGTGGGAAATCCGATGTGGGCGATGAAGGTGGTCTTGCCGCTGATCATGAAAGCCTTCTTGATGGAAACGATGGAATATTGTCGGGCGGCCGGAGAGCGTTTTCAGGCGGCGGCGTCGCGCCACTGCGCCAGCGCACCCAGGTGGACAGGGGCATTGGCAATGCCATACTGCTGGTAGTTGCCGCAGCGCTCAATCATGCTGAAGAAAAACCGGCCGTCAAAGGGTGTCGTATAGGCCTGGAAGAATTCACCGTCGGCATCGCGGTCGTACATGATGCCGAGCTCGCGCAGCGACGCGAGCAGCGCTGGGTCAAGGTCGTATTTCGCGGCCAGGTCATCATAGTAATTTCCGGGCACGGCAAGCAGGCTCGCGCCCTGCGCCTTGAGCCTGCGCACGGCAGCCACAAGGTCGGCCACCGAAATGGCGATCTGCTGCACACCCGCGCCGCCGAACTGCGACACGGTCTTGGCGGTGGAGGTGTTCGCGCGCTCCGACACATTGAGCGCGTACCGCACGTCCCGGCCCGAAGACTCCATGACACGGTTCCTGATGATGCCGTAGGGGTCGTGCATCACAGTGCTCGATGCAGGCTTGATTCCCAACACCGCGCGGTAGAACAGGGTCCAGGGTTCGACCTGGCCGGCGGGGAGCACTTGGACCAGGTGGTCGATGCGAGCGCCCTCCCCGAAGGCGGTGCCGACAGACGGGTCGTTGTCGATGATGAAATCGGCTTCGAAGCCGTGCTCACCGCCCGCATGCACATCAAAGAAATAAAGCAGGCTGCCGTCAGGCGCGCGCACCGCCGGGATGGTCAGCTCGTTCTGGCCAACCCGCCCGGCCACGCGCGTGCAGCCAAGGGCCTCGGCACGGCTGAGCGCCGCCAGGGCATCGTCCGTCGCCAGCGCGGTGGCGCAGGCCGACACCCCGTGGGCTTCGAAATAGGCGCGCGCGAAAGAGTCTTCCTCGAGGTTGAGCACCACCCTCACCTCGCCCTGGCCATAGAGGTCGACTGCCTTGGAGCGATGCTTGCCGATGCGCCGAAAGCCAATGGCCTGAAGAAACTGCGCGAGCCGCGTCGCGCTGCCGGCGTCGACCGCAAACTCGACAAAGGACCAGCCGCGCAAAGCCGGCGGCGGCGGTGGGTCGAACAGCGAGACCCTGCGGCTCTCGCCATGGACTTTCCCGGTCTTGAGCGAAACCACATCCCTCATCTGCTCCTCGAGCCAGAGCAGCGAGCGCATCGCGTCCGCGGCGGTCGCGCGCGCCGGCGCGGCGCGAAACTCGTCGTTGAAAATTTCCAGCGACAAGGGGCCTGTGTAGCCGGCATCAAGCACCGCGGCCGTGAACTTGGCCATCTCAAATTCGCCCTGACCCGGAAAACAGCGGTAATGGCGGCTGTGGCTCAGCACATCCAGGTTGACCCAGGGCGCATCGGCCAGCTGCACGTAAAAAATCTTGTCGCCCCGGATCTGCGCGATCGGCAGCGGGTCATCGCGCAAGGCCAGCGTGTGAAAGCTGTCCAGCACAAGCCCCAGATGCGGGTGGTTGGCGCGCTGTACCACCTGCCAGGCCTGGCCGAAGCGATTGATCTGGGGCGCCCAGGCGAGCGCCTCATACCCGACGCGCAAGCCGCGCCGCCCTGCCCGCTCGGCGAGCTGGTGCATCTGTTCGGCCAGGAGTTCTATGTCCCCCGACGCATCGGCCTGCGCGTTGGTGCACACCAGGATCAGCGGTGCGCCGAGCTCCTGCATGACATCGAATTTGCGCTCGGCGCGGTCCAGGTTGCGAAGCAGCTGCGCCGGGCTCACGCCATCGAAGTCGCGGAAGGGCTGGAACATGTCGATGGCGAGGCCCAGGTCCTCGGCGATGCGGCGCACATCGCGCGGCGAGCCCGGAAACTGCAGCAAATCGTTCTCGAAAATCTCGACGCCGTCAAAGCGCGCGGCAGCCGCGGCCTGCAGCTTCTCCCTGAGCATGCCCGACAGCGACACGGTGGCAATGGAGCGGCGCATCGTGGACCTCGCAACGATCGGGTTCAAGCCGTCCGGCGGGCGGCCTGCACGGCCGACACCGCCGCGCGCAGGCCCAGGGTGTAGCTGTCAACGCCAAACCCGCAGATCTGGCCCTTGACGATCTCGGCGAAGACCGAGTGGTGCCGGAACTGCTCCCGGGCATGGATGTTGGACATATGGATTTCAACGATGGGCGCCGTGAGGATGGCCAGCGCATCGCGAATGCCGTAGCTGTAGTGGGTCCAGGCGCCGGCGTTGATGAGGACGGCATCGATGCCGTCCGTGTAGGCCTGGTGGATGCGCTCGCACATGGCGCTCTCGCTGTTGGTCTGGAAATGCTCGATGCCCGCGCCAAGTTCCCTGCCCAGCTTCAGGAGAGTGGCATTGATTTCGTCCAGCGTGATGGTGCCGTACTGCACGGGGTCTCGCTTGCCGAACATGTTGTGGTTGATGCCGTGCAGCATGAGTATCTTCATCGGGGTTCTTTCTTCTGCGAAAAATCGGGGTCTGCCGGACAAGGCCGGCCGGGTTCGGGTTTCAATGCCCGGCCAGGATGTCGCCGAGGAACGTCCGCGTGCGCTCATGCTTCGGGTTCGCGAAGAATTCCTTGGGCGGGCCTTCTTCGATGATCTGCCCGCTGGCCATGAAGATCACGCGATCCGCCACGGCGCGGGCAAAGCCCATTTCGTGCGTGACGCAGATCATGGTCATGCCGTCGTTGGCCAGCGCGACCATGGTGTCGAGCACCTCTTTCACCATCTCGGGGTCGAGGGCCGAGGTCGGCTCGTCGAAGAGCATGACCTTGGGCTCCATGCACAGCGCGCGCGCAATCGCCACCCGCTGTTGCTGGCCGCCGGACAGCTGCGCCGGGTATTTGTCTGCCTGTTCTCCGATGCGCACGCGCTCGAGCAGGCGCCGTGCTGTTGCCTCCGCCTGGGCTTTGGACAGCTTGCGCGTGTTGATGGGTGCGAGCGTGCAGTTTTCCAGCACCGTCAGGTGCGGGAACAGGTTGAACTGCTGGAACACCATGCCGACCTCGGCGCGCACGGCATTGATGGCCTTGGCATCATTGGTCAGCGCGATGCCATCGACGAGGATCCGCCCCTTGGAATAGCCCTCGAGGTGGTTGATGCAGCGGATCAGCGTGGACTTGCCCGAACCGGACGGCCCGCACAGGACAATTTTTTCTCCCGCGCGGACCGACAGGTTGATGCCCGTCAGGGCCTGGAACGAGCCGTACCATTTATCAACGTCTTCCATCACGATCATCGGGGTTCCCGCGCTGGCGGGCTGGTTGTCGGTTTGGCTCATGGCTCTGGCTCTTTCCTGGAGGCGGGGTTACTTGGCGACGAAGGGGACGCCTTCAATGCTGGCCGGGAAGTTCGTCATCGACGTTCCGGTCCACTTCTGCTGGATCTTGGCGAGTTCGCCGTTGGCCTTGATCTTGTCGATGAAGGCGTTCAGCACGCCGTTGAGCTCCTTGTCTTCCAGCCGGGTGCAGGCGCCATTGAACAGCTGCGTGAACTCCAGCTTGTTCTCGTAGGTATTGGGCGCGGCTTCATTGAGGCGGCGCGCATAGAACACATTGCCGCCCACGGCCTGCACCTGGCCGGAGAGCATGGCCTGTATCGTGGCGGCGTCGTTGTCGAAGCGGCGGATGACCGTGCCGGGAGGCGCGTTCTTGGTCACGTCGCTGTCCTGGGTGCTGGAGCGCGGCACGCCGATCACCAGCTTGCCCATGTCGGCATTGGTCTTGATCACCACGGACTTGGCCGCCACCAGGAAAATCGAGTTGCCGATATAGGGCTTGCTGTACTGCACGGCCTTGGCACGCTCCGGGAGCATGGCCATGGTCGCGAACAGCACGTCGACGCGTCCGGACGTCAGCGCGGGGATACGGTTGGCGACTTCCAGGCCGGCGAATTCGACCGGCACGCCGAGCTCCTTGCCAAAAGCTTTCGCCATGTCGGCGTCGATGCCGTCGGCCTGGCCGGTGGTGGAATCGACAAAGCCCCAGGGCGGGTTGGCGGCCTGGATGCCGACCACCAGCTTGCCTTTGGCCTTGATTTCGGCCGAGGTAATGGCCCGGGCCGGGCTGGTGACCAGCGTGGACGCGGCGATCAGGCCCGCGACGGCGAGCATCAGCTGGCGGCGTTTGGATGAAGTGGTTTTGAATGTCATGGCATGGTCTCCGGTTTAGGTTTTTTGGGGAAGCGGGTGACTGGAAAATTGTCAGGAGCGGTCACCGGGCGCCCGTGGCAAGCCTGCGTTCCAGCCGCGACCCATAGAGGGACAGCGGCCAGCACATCGAGAAGTAAAGAATGGCGACAACGGCATAGACGAGCAGCGGCTTGAAGTTCTGGTTCGAGACGATGCTGCCGCTGCGGGCCAGTTCGTTGAAACCGACAATCGCCGCGAGCGAGGTGCCCTTGATCAGCTGGACCAGGAAACCAATCGTCGCCGGAAGCGAAATGCGCAGGGCCTGGGGCAGGATGATCTTGCGCATCCGCGTGAGGTAGTTGACGCCCAGGGCATTGGCCGCCTCGGTCTGGCCGCGCGGAATCGCCTCGATCGAGCCACGCCAAATTTCACCGAGGAAGGCGCTGGCATGCAGCGTGAAACCGATCGCGACGGAAGCCCAGGGGTCCAGCTTCAGGCCGATCAGCGCCAGGCCGTAGTAGGTCACGAACAACTGCATCAGCAAGGGCGTGCCCTGGAACAGCATGATGTAGCCGCCGGTGATGCGCTTGAACGTCTTGAAACCCGAGGTCCGTGCAAGCGCGATGAGCAAGCCGGCCACAGCACCCAGGGACAAGCCGATGAGCGACAGCGCCACCGTCCACTGCAGGCCCTTGAGCAGGAACAGGAATTGGGAAAGGGTGAAGGCGTCCATCTATTTCACCGGGTAGCTGAACATGCGCTGGGCGATGGCGCTCATGCCCATGAGCAGCGCCGTCGATATCGCGAGATAGAGGAAGGTCACGGTGCCGTAGACCTCGAAGCTGCGGAACGAATCCGATTCGATGCGCTGCGCGACCGAGGTCAGTTCATAGGCCGAGATCGCGGAGGCGATGCTCGTCGTCAGGGTCAGCAGGATGAACTGGCTGGCCAGGGAAGGAAACACCGCGCGCAGGGCGGGCTTGAAGACAATCAGGCGAAACACCTGCAGCTTGCTCAGGCCCAGGGCATGGCCGGCTTCGATCTGCCCTTTGTCGATGGCCTGCACGCCGCCGCGCAGGATTTCGATGGCATAGGCGCCGCCGTTCACGCCCAGGGCGATGATGGCTGTGGGTGTCGGGTCCAGGCGTATGCCCACCAGGGGCAAGGCAAAGAACACGAAGTAAATCTGGACCAGGAAGGGCGTGTTGCGAATCAGCTCCACGAAGGCGATGACCGTCCAGCGCACCGGGGCGATATGGGAGCCCCTGAGCGCGACGCCGACCGCGCCTATCACCGAAGAAAGCAGCAGGCCCGCGAAGGCCAGGCCGAGGGTGCCGGCACAGCCCATCAGCAGGTCCGGGAACCCGTTGATGACCGGGTTGAAGTCGAATTTGTAGTCCATCGGATACTCCCCGCTCAGGCCAGGGGCACGGTCAGTTTTTCGATCACCCCGAGGGTGTCGGGCCTCACGCCGCGCCACCACGCAAAGGCTTCGGCGGCCTGCTCGGCCAGCATGCCGACGCCGTCGGCAATGCGTTTGACGCCGGCGTTGCGGGCCAGGCGAAGAAAGGGCGTCAGGCCTTTTCCGTAGGCCAGTTCATAGGCCAGCTCGCAGTTGGCGAAAACAGTGGCGGGAACCGGCGGAAGCTCGCCGCTCAGGCTGGCCGAGGTGGCGTTGAAGACGAGGTCGAAATGCCACCTGGCCAGGTCCCCATAGCTGCTCGCCGTGAGCGGAATGTCGCCGGCGACCTCGCTGACCAGTTGCGAGGCTTTGGAAAGCGTCCGGTTGGCGATCACCAGCGAGGCCGGCTTTTCGGCCAGAAACGGCAGCAGCGCGCCACGGGCCGCACCACCCGCACCCAGCACCAGGATGCGCCTGCCTTTGAGCGCGCAGCCGAGGTTGTGGGTGACGTCACGGACCAGCCCCACGCCGTCGAAGTTCTCCGCATACACCGCATCGTTTTCAAACTTGAGCGCGTTCGCCGCGCCGGCCAGCTCGGCCCGTTCGGAGCGCTTTGCCGCATAGGCGAAGGCATCGAGCTTGAAGGGCGCGGTGATGTTCATGCCCCGGCCGCCGGACGCCCGGAACTGGTCCAGCTGGGCGCGAAAGGTCTCGGGTGCGCCCTCGATGGCCCGGTAGGCCATGTCCTGCCCCGTGGCCTCGGCGAACATGCCGTGTATCAGCGGTGATTTGCTGTGCCCGATCGGCCGGCCGATCACGGCGTATTGGTCAGTCATTTACTTGTCTCCGATTGCGATTGCTGCCAGTGGGCTGGCTTTTTTGTTTCAAACACGGGCCTTTATTTCGCGGCCGCCTCCGCATACAGCACGCCGTCCGCGACCATCCTGTCGATTTCCGCCGCCGAGTAGCCCAGGCCCGCGGCAATGCTCCGGTTGTGCTGGCCCATCAGCGGGGCCGGCATGGTGATCGTGGTATCGCAGCCCGAGAAATGGAAAGGCAGGTTGGGCAGCTTGACCTTGCCGAGGACGGGATGGTCCTGCTCGATCAGCATGCCGCGCGCAAGCACCTGCGGATCGGCGACGACCTCATCGATACCCTGGACCTTGGCACTGGGCACTTCAATGGCATCGAGTTGCGCAAGGCAGTCGGCGACCGTGCGGGTCGACACCCAGGTCCTCACCACAGGCAGGATCTCGAGGCGGTTGGCGTTGCGCCCGCTCGCACTGTGAAAGCGCGTGTCGGCGGCGAAGGCCGGGCCGCCGACCAGGGCCGCCAGCCGTTTCCAGGCATCGTCCACCTGTGCCGCGATCACGATATAGCCGTCGGTGGCGCTGAACACGCCGTACAGCGTCGATTGCGGCAGGTCGTGGCCGGTCTGCACCGGGATCTCGGTGCCGCCCGAGAAGGTGTAGCACTGCACCGCGTATTCATGCATGGAGACGAGGCAGTCGTAGAGCGCCATGTCGATGTGCTGGCCCAGCCCGGAAGTCACGCGGCCCAGCAGGGCCGCGCAGACCGCGGCAACGCCGTGGATGCCGGTGTACATGTCGCCGAGCGCGATGCGCAGCAGCGGCGGCGCCTCGCCCGGGTTGCCGACCATGGCCATGATGCCGCTCTTGGCCTCGGCAATCAGGCCGAAGCCCGCGCGATGCGAATCAGGGCCGGTGTGGCCGTAGGCCGAGACGGAGCAGTAAACGAGTTTGGGGTTTCGCTTCGAAAGTTCGGCATAGCCGAGGCCGAGCCGGTCCAGTGCACCGGGCCGGTAGTTCTCGAGGAACACGTCCGCGGTATCGGTGAGCTTGTGCATCATCTCCAGGCCGCGCGGGTCCTTGAGGTTGATGCACAGGCCCTGCTTGCCCATGTTTTGCTGGAGGAAATAACCGCTCTGGCCGTTCACGAAGAAGGGATGCGCGCGGCCCGCGTCGCCCATGGTGGGACGCTCCACCTTGATGACCTCGGCGCCCAGCGCCGCGAGGCAGCGGCCCATATAGGGACCCGCGAGGAAGTGCGAGTAGTCGATGACACGGATGCCTTTGAGCGGCAGGGTCTGGAGCGTCATGGTGCGGTTTCCGTGGAGGGGTTTTGGGCACCGGGACGGCGCGGGATCATGAGGCGGTGCTCGCCCTGCTGCAATACCTGGCCCTTCTGGTTGAACAGGCGGGTGGGCAACACGACGATGCCCCAGTCCGGCTTGCTTTTGGAGGGGCGCATGCTGCCGACGGTGAACTCGATGTGCAGCACGTCGCCGATATAGATGGGCAGCGCGAAGTCCCAGGTCCAGCCCAGGGACATGCCCGGCAGGAAGCGGTACTCGCATTGGGTTTTCAGCCCGTCGGCGACCGACAGGCCCATGAGGCCGTGCGCCACGCGCTGGCCGAAATGGCTTTTGCGCGCGTATTCCTCATCCACGTGCACGGGCGTGAAATCGCCGGTGAGTTCGGCGTAGGCGTCGATGCGCTCCGCCGTCACGGTGTAAGTCGGGCTCTTGCAGCTGTCGCCGACGGCTGCATCGTCCCAGTATTTTTCGGGAGTGGTGAATTGGGGCATCACTGGGCCCTCGGGTTGACGGCCAGAACTTCGACCACCGAGTTGCCGCTCGCCTGGATCAGCTCGAGGGCCAGGCCGTCGGGCAACTGCAGCCAGTTGCGGCCCTGGGGCAGTTGCTTGACCTTCCACTTTTGCGCCTCGGCAATCGCGGCGTCCAGGTCTTCGACCATGATGCCGATGTGCGCGAGCCAGCCCGCGTCGTTGCTCGGCGGCGCTTCAAAGCCGGGCGTGGACATCAGCTGCATGCCGCCTATCGTCCAGTACTGGCTCGGCGCATCGGTGGGGCCTTCGATCTCGCGCACGTCCATGCCGAGTACTTCGTAGAAAAAGTCGATATGCCACTGGATGTCGCGAACGCGCACCGCGACATGTTCAACATAGGATTTTTGGGGATAGCTCATGTCTCTGTTGTCTCTCTTTATCTTTGTGTCTGGTTTTGTTTTTGTGTTTGCTTGTTGGTGCCTGTCTATCTGGCGGGTGCTGCCCGCGGGAGCCCTCGCTCTATGCCCTTGATGCAGGCCACCAGCGCGGAATTGACCGGCGTCGCGACGCCGTAGCGCGCGCCCCAGCGCACGACGGCGCCGTTGACGTAGTCGATCTCGGTGACCGAGCCCTTCTCAAGGCTCTGCAACATGGAGGCCTTGAACTCAGGGGGCAGGCCCGCGGCGGCCTTCAGCCAGGGTTGCCGCGGATCGGAAGTGGTGAGCGCGATGTCACCGGCGCGCGCGACCGCGATCGCTTCGGCGACGGCCGCCATGGCGCAGTTCTCGACTTCGGGAATGGCATAGAGTTCGCCGTAGCTCAGCCGGGTGATGCCGCTGAGCGCGCCGGTCGCCACATTGACCAGCAGCTTGTCCCACATGGTGCCCATGATGTCGCGGCTCACGGTGGTGGCAAGGCCCGCACTGGTGAAGGCCTCGGCGATGCGCGTCGCGCGTTCGCTGATCCGGCCGTCAAGCTCGCCGATGATGGTTTCCTTGCCGCGTATGCCCGAGATGATGTGGCCCAGGCCGAGCATCACACCGCCCGCATAGGTCTTGCCGGCGAGAACACGCTCGCGCCCAACAACTTCGGCCAGCACATCCTCATGGCCCAGGCCGTTCTGCAGCGAGAGCACGACCGTGGAAGGCCCCACCACGGGATGGGCCGACTCGATCGCTTCACGGGTATGGAAGGACTTGACGAGGACCACGATGAGGTCCGCCGGCCCGGTGCCGGCATCCACCTGGCTGCAATGCGTCGCGGCATGCACAGCAACCAGCCTGTCGCCGCGCTCGTCGCGCACCTTGAGCCCGTCGCGAACCAGGGTTTCTACCAGTGCCTGACCGCGATTGATCAGCCAGACCTCATGGCCGGCTTCGGTCAGTACGGCACCGATCGCACAACCCAGCGCGCCGGCCCCCAATATGCAAATTTTCATAAGCATGGATGCTAGGGACGCACCCAACACTCGTCTATCCAATGCCTAGAATAGGCAACATTGCGTTTTTCAATACAGCAGCAACTCAAACCGCCATGACCACCCCAACCCGACTGGCCCCGTCCGAGATGGTGGATACGAATCTGCTGCAGCTGTTTGACCTGCTCTACAGCACCAACAGCGTCACCCGGTCGGCGGAACTTCTTGGCTTGAGCCAGCCGACCGTGAGCATCTGGCTGGTCAAGCTGCGCAAGCAGTTCAACGACCCGCTTTTTGTGCGCACGACCGAGGGCATGCAACCGACACCGCGCGCCGAGGCGCTGGTCGGCATCGTTCGCGCGGCGCTGGAGTCCCTGCGCCAGCTCTCGGAGGTCGAGCCCGTCTTCCACCCGGCCTCCGCGCAGCGGACCTTCCGCATCTGCATGACGGATGCCAGCCACATCACCCTGCTGCCCCAGCTGCTCTCGCATGTGCGCGCGCTGGCGCCGGGCGTGCGGCTCGACGCCGCGCGCATAGACGCCGACATGCCGCGCGCCCTGCAGGCCGGCGATGCCGACATCGCGATCGGGCTGATCCCCCAGCTCGAAGCCGGCTTCTACCAGCAGACCCTGTTCACGCAGGACTGGGTCTGCCTGGCCAATGCCGGCCATCCGCGCATCGGCGCCACATTGAGCCTTGAGCAATATGCCGGCGAGTCGCACATCCTGATCGGCTCGGGCACGGGGTCGATATTGCTCGGCGACGCCCTGAAGCGCCAGAAAATCGAGCGCAAGGTCTTGCTCGAGCTGCCGGGCTTCCTGGGCCTGAGCGCCATCCTGTCTTCAACCGACCTCCTCGCCACCCTGCCCCGGCAGATCGGCGAAACGCTGGCGCGCATGGCCGGCCTCAGGGTGCTGGCGTGCCCCGTGGCGATTCCGTCCTTCACCGTCAAGCAGCACTGGCATGCCCGCTACCACCACGATGCCGCCAACCGGTGGCTGCGTGGCGTTTGCGCCAACCTGTTCCTGAAGTCCTGAGCGGCGGCGGATTCGCCCTCACGCCTGGTGCATAAAAAGCCCCGCACAGACGCCTCTGAGCCATCTGTTGGCACTGTCTTGCTGGTAGCGCGCGTGCCAGTACTGCTTGACGGTGAACGGCGGAATCTCGAAGGGGCATGGCAGCACCTGCAGGTGGCCCGCGCGCGCCAGGGTCTCGCCGATCATTCGGGGCAAGGTGGCGATCAGGTTGCTGCCGCTCAGGATCGATGACAGCCCCAGAAAGCCCGGCAGTTCCAGGCCCACCTTGCGCCGGATCTGCAGCGATTCAACAGCCTTGTCCAGCAATTGATGGCCGGTGCCGGAGCTGATGCTGATATGCCTTTCCGCCTGGTAGGCCTGCAGGCTCCAGCACGGGGCCGAGTTGCCGGCAATGCGGGGATGGCTGGCATTGGCCAGGCAGATCCAGTCCTGCTTGTAAAACGTCTGCTGGTAGAAGCCGGCATCGAGCCAGGGCAGATAGCCGAGGGCGATGTCGGCCTCGCCCGACTCCAGCTTGTCCGCCAGGTCCGGGCCTATGACGCTGGCTCCCAGGGAGATGCCCGGTGCGACCTCGTGGACATGGTTGAGGATGCTCGGCAGCAAGGTGATGTGGCTCGCATCCGTCATACATATCGAAAAGTGCTTCTCGGCGGTTGCCGGGTCAAACGGTTTTTCGGGTTGCGACAGGCGCGACATGCCGGCCAGTATCTCCCGCACCGTCCCGATCAAGGCTTCGGTGCGCGGGGTCGGGAGCATGCCTTTGGACGTCCTGATAAAGAGCGGGTCATCCAGCTGCTGGCGCAGCTGCGAAAGCCAGGTGCTGATGGTGGACTGGCTTTGGCCCAGCGCATCCGCCGATCGCGTGACGCTGCCTGTGGCGCACAGCAGATCCAGCAGCCGGAGGAACTTGACGTCGAGAAGCGGGGGATCGAGGTCCATCAGGGCATTCTCCACCAATATCGAATTTCACGATGATGCACATCGGATTCATCGGATGGACGGACGATGGTGCGGCCCCTAGGATTTCCTGCAGTTCCATGGACTGCGAGCCGTGGAACGCCGAACCCCGGGCACATAACTATTCGTCAGGAGACAACAATGCTTCACCCACTGCGCCTCGCTGCTGCAGGCATGGCCTTTGCCGCCATGCACACCCTCACCGCCGCTCAGCCTGCACAGCCTGCACAGCCTGCACAGCCTGCACAGACGGTCCCCATCGTCGGGCTGGTCGAGCTGTCGGGAACCGGTGCCACCGCCGGCACCAACTACAACAACGGCGTGAAGCTGGCCGTTTCGGAAATCAATGCCGCCGGCGGCGTGCTGGGCCGCAAGATCAGCTACAGCGCCTGGGATACGCAGTCCAATCCCGGCATCGCCAAATCACTCGCCACCAAGGCGATCGACCAGGGCGCACCGCTGGTGATGGGGCCGGTTTTTTCGGGCTCCATCCTCGTCAGCATGACCGAAACCCGCAGGGCGGAAGTCCCCAATGTCATAGGCGGCGAGGCCGCCGCGATCACGCAGCAGGGCAACCCCTATGTGTTCCGCAGTTCCTTCACCCAGGCCGCCGCCATGCCCAAGGTGGTCCGCTACATCAAGGACAGTGTCAAGGCCAAAAGCGTGGCCATCATTTACGTGAACAACGACTTCGGCAAGGGCGGCAGGGACATGGTCCTCAAGGAACTCCAGGCCGCCGGCATCAAGGTGCTGGCTGATATCTCGACGGAGGCCGGCCAGCTCGATTTCTCCAGTGCTGTGCTGAGGGCGAAACAGTCCGGCGCGGATGCCCTTTTTGTCTACAGCAACGAGGAGGAATCGGCCCGCGTCCTCAAAGAGGTGCGTAAGCAGGGCTATGACAAACCGGTGATCGGCGAGACCACCCTGGCAAACGACAAGGTCATCGAGCTCGCGGGGGACGCGGCCAACGGCGTGGTGGCACACGTAGGCCTGACCCCGGATGCGCCGAACCCGACGGTGCAGGCTTTTGCCAAACGCTACCTTGACGAATACAAGTCAAAGGCGGACCACAATGCCATGAAGGGCTACACCGGGATGCACGCCGCCAAGGCCATCTTCGACAAGATAGGAAAAATCGACTCCAAGGCCTTCGCCACCGCGATGCACGGCGCCAGTATCTCGGCCACCCAATACCCCGGCGTGCTGTTCGACGTCAAATACGACGACAAGGGCGACCTGGATCGCGAGAGTTTTATCGTCAAAATCGTCAACGGCAAGGCGCAGGTCGTCGAGACACTCAAGCCTGCGGCCAGATAACAGTGGCCGCCCAGATGGCCGAGCCTTCCTTCGAGCACTGCAGGTATGAGCGGCACGGCCGCGTCCTGGTCATCACGATCAACCGCCCGCAGGTCCTGAACGCCTTGAACCCGGCTGCCCATTTCGAGATGGCGCAGGCCTTCGACCTCTACGCCGCCGACCCTGAGCTGCACGTTGCCATCGTGACCGGAAGCGGAGACCGCGCATTTTGCGTGGGCACCGACCTGAAGGAACTCGCAAGAACAGGCGAGCACCGCAAGCCGCCCAGCGGCTTCGGCGGCATCACCACGCGCTTTGATCTCTTCAAGCCGGTGATCGCGGCGGTCAACGGCCTCTGCCTCGGGGGCGGTGCCGAGATGGTGGCCGCCTGCGACCTCGCGGTCGCCTCGGACAGCGCCGGCTTCGCCATGCCCGAGCCGCTGGTGGGCCTTGCCGCCCTGGGCGGGGGAGCCTTGCAAAGGCTGGCGCGCGAGATGCCGATGAAAGACGCGATGATGCTGATCCTGACCGGCCGGCGCATTGACGCGCAGGAAGCGAAGCGCATCAGCCTGATCAACGAGGTGGTGCCGCAGCCCGAACTGATGCCCGCGGCATTCGCCCTGGCCGAACGTGTGCTCGCCTGCGCACCGCTGGCGGTGCAGGCCTCCAAACAGGTGATGCTGCAAAGCCTGGACATGCCCGACCTGCAAACCGCCATGAGCGCCCGCTATACGATGGCGGAGAAAATGCTGGCCAGCCAGGACGCGATCGAGGGCCCGCTTGCCTTTGCTGAAAAGCGCAAACCCGTGTGGACCGGCCGGTAGCCAAGACAAGCTCAAGACAAGCTCAGGACAACCCGGAGAAAGACATGGATTTCGCACTCAACGAGCAGCAGAAGATGCTGGTCGCAACGGTACGCCGCTTTATCGACGAAGAACTCCGGCCGCTGGAGGACGAGGTGGAACAGCAGGGTTTCCTGGACCCCGGCAAGGCGCGCGCGCTGCTTGAGAAATCCAGGGCACTCGGGCTGTACGCGACCAACATGCCCGAGCGCTTCGGCGGCGGCGGGCTGGGCGCGGTCGACACCATGCTGCTGGAAGAGCAGTTCGGCCACACCACCGACATCCTGATCCGCCGCGCGTTCGGCAATGTCTATGAGGTGTTGCTGGCGGCCCAGGGCGAGCAGGTCGGCCGCTGGCTCGAACCCACCGTGCGCGGAGAACGGGTCTGCTCCATCGCCATCACCGAGCCCGGCGCCGGTTCGGACGCCGGCAGCATCACCACCCGCGCCGTCAAAACCGCCGATGGCTGGCGGCTGTCGGGCAGCAAGCATTTCATCAGCGACGCGGAAGTCTCCGACTTTTTTGTGGTGTCGGCCTTGACGGACGATTCCGGTGCCAGGGAGGAAAAGGGAAGGAAAAAGATTTCGCTGTTCCTCGTCGACAAGGGCTTGCCCGGCTTCACGCTCGGCAAGGACCAGAAAATGATGGGACTGCGAGGCACCAGCCATCTTGAGTTGTGGTTCGACAACGTGCCTTTGGAGCCGGTGGCGCTGCTTGGCGAAGAGGGCAAAGGCCTGCAGCAGGCGCTGGGTGTGCTGGGCCGCGTCAGGCTGGCGCAGGTCGGGGCGCGAGCCGTCGGCAAGGCCAGCCACGTGCTGCAGCTGATGACCGACTACGCCGCCCAGCGAAAACAGTTCGGCCAGGCGATCGCGGACTTCCAGCTGGTGCAGCAAATGCTGGCCGACAGCGTGATCGACATCAACTCGGCCCGGCTGATGGTGCTGCATGCCGCCTGGATGATCGACCAGGGCCTGGATGCCCGTGACTGGATCTCCATGGTCAAGGTACAGGCCGCGGAAATGCTGGGCCGCGTGACCGACAGGGCCGTCCAGGTCTTTGGGGGCATGGGCTATTGCAAGGAACTCCCGATTGAGCGCTACTACCGCGACGCGCGGATCTACCGGATTTTCGACGGCACATCCGAAATCCATCGCACGGTGATCGCACGCAGCCTGATGCGGCAAGGGGCGGCGCTGTTTGATGTCAAGGCCTGAAGCGAAATCGCAGCCCGCGAATGGCTGGTGATGGGGAAGCAGGCCTCCCCCCTCTTTTGGCACGCACCCCCGCGCGGCATCCCTTTCAGCCCCGAAGTTCCGGCGCGTTGACGGGCACAGGCGGCAGCACACGTCTCCATGTCGCAACCACAGCGTGATCCTTGTCACGGAACCCGGAATGTTTGAGGCGCTGCAGCCCAACTGCAGGCTAACCCGAATTGCTGAATTAGTATCTATACGTATAACATTTAAGCAGTTGTTTTTAACACTTAACGCTTATGCGGAGACGCCTCATGAACCACCTGTCCACTCGCCTCATTGCGTGGGTTTCCACAGCACTTGCCATGTCTGTCGTGCCCCTGAGCAGCCATGCGGCCGAACTCGTCTTCGGCCAGGTCGCATCGCAAACCAACCCCACCTCGGCGGCCAATGCCAAAGGCATGGCGGTGGGCATCCAGGCTTACTTCGACAAGGTCAATGCCGGAGGCACCCTCCAGGGCAACAAGCTCAAGCTGGTCACGCTGGACGACCAGTTGCAGGCCCCCAAAATGGTCGAGCTGACCCAGCAGCTGATCGCCGATCCGGCAGTGGTCGGCTTGTTGGGCTTTCTCAACAGCGGCGGCCTGGCTGAAATTGCCAAGCAGGATTTGCCGGCCAAGAGCGGCATCGCGCTGATCGCTCCCTTGCAGGGCGACAAGAACGTGGTGGATGCCGCCAATGTGTTTCCCCTGCGCAGCGGCTATGCCGATGAAGTGGGCGCCTTGCTCAAGGAGGCCAAAACCTGGGGCAAAGATTCGCTGGCCATCGTCAATATGAGCGTCGCCTTCGGCCCGCCTTTGGCAAAGCTGACGAATGAACTCAGCGGCTCGCACGGCATCACCATTGCGACGCACCAGGTGATTGACGCCTCACCGGACAAGATTGATGCCAGCGTCCGTGCCGCCGTCGCGGCCATCAGCCAAGCCCGGCCCAAGGGCATCATCCTGCTGGCCGCGGGCAAGCCCGCCACCGAGTTCGTCAAGGCGGTGCGCGAAGCGCCCGGCGGCACCGTGCAGATCTACGGCCTCTCGGTGTTGCTCCATGACGTGCTGGTGAGTGTCACGGGCGCCGACAAAGCGCGCGGCATCGTGTTGAGCCAGGCGGTGCCCTTTCCGTTCGTGCCGTCGAAACCGGTCATCACCGAGTACCAGAGCGACATGAAAAAATACGCACCGGGCCAGCCCCTGTCTTTTTCCAGCCTGGAGGGCTACCTGGGCGCCAAGATCGCTACCGAAGCGGTCCGCCGCGCGGGCAAGACGCCAACCCGCGCCAGCGTGTTGCAGGCCCTGGCCAACCTGGGCGAGTACAACCTGGGCGGCCTCTACGTCAACTACACCGCCGCCAAGCGCACTGGCTGGGGCGGCGTTGATCTGGCCATCATCAGTTCTGACGGGAATCTCAGGAAATAGGGTCACCGCCAACGTGAAACGGGCTGCGCAATGCGTGGACGCCATCCTCGCGAAGCCCGCAGCGGCGCCTGTTTCCGGGTGATGGAGCAGTGGACCTCCTGCCTCTTGTAAGGCGTCCTGTTGATACCATGCCTGATCTTTTCAGCAATGGAACCAGGCGATGAATTTCTATGTGATGGCCAAGTCCCACGATTGCTACGGCAACCACACAACACTGTCTCCCATTGGAAGCTTCCTTTTAAAAGACGGAGACAAGTTTGGTGACGCCGTCCGGGAAATTGTGGTCACGCTCTACCTTCGGGACTCCGGCCCCGCACGAAAAACTCTGGAGCCCCTTCTGGAGATGCACAACCAATACCGGGCGACGCTACCAAAAATCACCTTCCGAAGAGCAATGGGCAAGCTGGAAATAGAACTGGCCAGCGAACTCATGGATGGCAGGGAATGGGAACCCTCGCCAAGGTTGGCGTTACCGCTTTTCAACAGAGGTGTGGATGAAGTGGTCCACGCCTTGGGCTTGATGAGCAAGCGCTTGAAGCGTACGGACGACTTCAACTTTGAAGCGTTCATCAATCAATGTGAAGCAGCCAGGAAGAACATCCCCGAGTCGGAGGATTTACTTCAAGACCTCGCGAAGGAACTGGAAGCGATCGAGCAGGCCAGGCGCGCCCTGATGTCTCCCTGGGAGAAGCTGGGCATAGACTGGGAGGAATTTCACCCTGATGCGCGTGGCATTCTGGACGACGCATTTTTCTGGGACTCACTGGACGACTTTTCGCCGAACGGCAACGACACAGGGTCCGACCTGCTCTCAGAATATCGCGGCTGGCTCAAGAGGCACAAGAACGGCAAGACGATCCTTTTCCTTGAGAGCCTTGCGAAGAAGTGGGGATATGAAAGCATGAATGCCATGGACGACGACATTCTTTGCGAGGCATATGTCGGGGTCGCCTTTGCGGATGTCAAACTTCGGGCCGCCTGTGATCAGGATGTGCGGCAACTTGCATTGCAGGCGATTGAACGGCAGAGAGCCCGCGCGCAGGCAGCCAATGACTGGCCGCTTCGAGAGGAAAGGTTGAAAGCGCTGGAAAGGATTGAAGCCAAGCTGCAGCAACTGAATGGCTCTTGATGCATTTGCTTTCCAAAATCCGTATTCGGCGGCGCGTGGCGAATACCTCCCGTCGCTTCGCGATATGAGTGATCCCCCCAGCCAATAAACCTGGCGGCTACGCCGTGCGGCATTGCATGGCATGCCGCCCCAGGTCCGTCACTCTACGGTGACGAAGTTGGCCAGGTTTCTCATAGGGCTTGTGTGGCCACATAACTTCGCTACTGAGGTTCTTCTCCGCTTGCTGGATGTCGGGCCTGCGGTAAAGCAGGTCCGAGGGAAGGCCTGCGTCCAGCCCCCCGGGAATCACTCCACAGCGGCATCAGATGACCTGGCCGCCGGAGACTTCGATCCTTTGCCCCGTGACCCAGCGGTTGTCCTCCGACAGGAGGCTCGCGATCATGGGGCCGATGTCGTCGGGAACACCCACACGGCCCAGCGCGATCATGTCCGCGAATGCCTTGTTCATGTCGGGCGTATCACGAACAGCGCCACCCAGAAAATCGGTCTCGATCGCACCGGGCGCGACGGTGTTCACCGAGATACCGCGGCTTCCAAGTTCCTTTGCCAGGTAGACACTCAATACTTCGACCGCGCCCTTTGCGGCCGCGTAGGCGGAGAAGCCGGGGTATGAAACGCGCGTGAGGCCGCTCGACAGATTGACGATTCGCCCTCCATCAGCGATCAAAGGCAGCAGCGCCTGCGTAAGGAAGTAGACGCCCTTGAAGTGCACATTGAAAAGACTGTCGAAGTGCTCCTCGGTGGCATCTGCGATAGCTGCCATATCGCCATGGCCCGCGTTGTTCACGAGGTGGTCGAAAGTATCGCGCTTCCAGACTTCATTCAATGCCGCCCTGACGCGGCCAGCGAACAGCTTGAACGACGACACGTCGCTGGTATCCAGCTGGAAGGCAACTGCCTTGCGGCCGAGCGCCGCGATTTCGGCGACGAGCTTGTCGGCCTCATCGGCGCGGCTCCTGTAGGTCACGATGACATCGCCGCCGCGACGCGCAATGCTGAGGGCGGTGTTGCGGCCGAGGCCGCGGCTGGAACCAGTGACGATAGCGATCTTGCTCATTTGAGGAACTCCTGTTGAGTGGGTGGGGGTGCCGGATGGGAGTGATCGTAGAAGTTCATGCCCCGAACAGCATTGCCAATTCCTCGAAGCCTTTTGCCCATTCCTGCGACTTCAACGAGGAGAGCCGAGGCCCGCGCTGCCTTGCGCCCACATCAGCTTGATTTCCTGTGAGGCAATGCTTGCCCAATCCTCGCAATGCCTTGCCTGTTCCTACAGCCAGTATTGGCGCGGCTTGCCTGATCAGTTAATGTTCGGGGGATGTCCGACACACTGCTCAAAGCTGTTAGCCGCTACCTGGAGGCGTACGCCAATCCCGCCGGGCTGGCACAAACGCCCATCCAGGGCCTGACGACCATCCGCTCCATGGCGCCTACGAGCCTTGTCCACGCGATTTCTTGTCCCCTGGTTTGCCTGGTCCTTCAGGGAACCAAGCAAGTCTCTTTCGGAGCCAGGACGGTCACCTTTGGTGCCGGGGACTCCATGCTGATTACCGCCGACATACCCACAGCGAGCCAGATCACCCGCGCCAGCTCCACCGAGCTCTACATGTCGCTGGTCCTGGAGCTCAACCTTCCGCTCATCGCCGAACTGACGATGGAGATGAAGGCAATCCCATCGGAGGATGCCGCCCCCGTTAGGGTTGAGCGTACGGATGCCGAGGTTGAGGACGCGGCGCTGCGCCTGATGCGGCTGCTGGAACGCCCCGCATCCGTGCCGATTTTGCATGCGCAACTCGTGAGGGAGCTGCACTACTGGCTCCTCGCGGGTCGCCACGGAGATGCGATCCGAAGCCTTGGGTGGCAGCAGGGTAACCGCCAGCGGATCGCCCGTGCCATTGCCGTCCTCCGTTCGGACTTTGCCAGCGCACTTCCCGTCGATCGGCTTGCCGCGGAAGCCGGCATGAGCCCGTCGTCCTTCCATCAGCACTTCCGCACCGTCACTTCGCTTTCGCCGCTGCAGTTCCAGAAGCAGCTTCGGCTCATCGAAGCCCGCCGGCTGATGCTGGCCGAAGGGCGGACCGCGAGCAGCGCAGCTTATGAGGTGGGCTACGAGAGCGTCTCGCAGTTCACGCGAGAGTACGGGCGGATGTTCGGGCTTCCGCCGATGAAGGAAGCTGCCGCCGCGAAGAGTGCCGCGATCGCCGCATAGCCGCCCGGATGTTGCGAACCGCCCCCCGGACGGGTTGCACTGCTCGCGCATCAGCGTGCCGGAGCGGCTTCACAGGCGGGCTTTGTAGGTGGCGGGCGTTTCGCCAAAGGTGCGCCGGAAAAGATGGATGAAGGCACTCGCGGTGGAATAGCCCAGATCCAGGGCCACCGTCGTCACGGCGGCGCCCGCCGCCAGCATTTCAAGGGACCGCATCATGCGGGCACGCTGCCGCCATTCGGTGAAGTTGAAGCCCGTCTCGGCGACGAAACGCCTGGTTAATGTGCGCGTACTCACGGCCGCGAAATCGGCCCAACGCTCCAGGTCGCGATCATCCGCCGGGTCCGCAATCAGGGCACGGGCGACACGCTGCAGGCGCGGGTCTTTCGGCAAAGGCAAGCCGAGCGGCTCGACAGGCAATGTCCGGATCTCGTCCAGGATCACGTTGGCAACGTGCGCCTGCGCGCCGCCCAGCGGTTCACTGGCACTGGCAGGCCACTGCGCGGCACGAAGCACCGCCTCACGCAACAGGCCGGACAAGCGGATGGTGCAAGGCTGCCGCGGCAAATCGCCGCACGCGGACTCCGCAACATAAACACTCCAGCCGTGAAAAGGCCCATGCGTGCGTCCGGAATGGATCTGGCGAGGCGGTAGCCATACAGCGTGAATCGCCGGCACCAGCCAGACCCCCTCCTGCACCCCCACCGACAACAAACCGCGCATCGAACCAAAAAGCTGGCCACGCGCATGGTGATGCGGCTCTGCCGCCAGCTCATCCTCATGGCGACCTTCCGCGGCGAAGAGCACCGGGCCGTCTGCCAGGTTGATGTAGTCGTCCAGGTGGCTCATGGGGTCATGCATGGCGGATTTGAGATATTGAATGGCCGCTACAGTTTACGGGAGCCATCCAACAGTGCTTAGGCTTGAGGTCTGCTACTTACTTTTAAGAGAAGAGGCCACCTCATGAACATCCAAGACGCGAACCCGACAGCACGCCAGCAACCGGACGCCCATCAACAAGCGCCGCAAGCTGATCTCGATGCGCTCTACGCGCCGCCGTCCGAAAGAATCCAGCGTGCCGTGCTTGACCATCTGGTCGACTTTCACAAGGCCTATTTGCGCCAAGCCACTTTCTTTTGCCTGGCCACGGGGAGCGAACACGGGCTGGATGCCTCGCCGCGCGGCGGCCCACCCGGTTTTGTTCACGTACTCGACAAAAACACGGTCGCATTTGCGGACTGGCCAGGCAACAACCGCATCGAGTCGCTGCGAAACCTGCAGCGCGACCAGAGGCTTGCGATGGTGTTCCTGTTTCCCGGGCTGGAGATATTCCTTCGTATCAATGGCCGGGGACACATCTCCACCGACAAAGACTTGCTGTCCGACCTTCGCGAAGGGCCGCGCATGCCGAAAACGGCAACCGTCGTGCAGATCGACGAAGTGCTGTTCCACTGCGGCAAGGCCATCAATCGCGCCCAGCTCTGGAGGGACAGTGCAAGACTGGACCGCGACACGCTCCCCACCGTGGGTGACGTGCTCGCGGCCATCGGTCAGCTACAGGGCGCCTCCGGCAGGCTTGATGACGCGCAGGTGAAAGAGATCAACGAGCACTACGCTCAATCGGTGCGGAATGATCTTTACTGAGGGCCGGCTGGACTCTTGTCACCACTTTCCTACAACTGTTTTATGGGTAGGACGCCTCCCACCGTGGACGTCAAAAGCTTCCGTCCCAGCTTGGTGCATCAGATAACTAGGCTGGGGTATTTAAAGTACGCGGTTGAACGAAGGGACCCAGTGATGAGAGTGGTGAGTGGCGGCTACATCATGACGGAGCCTGACGTCTGGGCGCGTCTGACACTACATTGAACACGTCTACTTCGCAGCCCAGCTTGTTCGAGCCTGGGGGTTCTGAAACTGAACCCCCAGGCTTGGCCTACCGCGAAGAGTTCATCTCGCCGGCGGAGGAGCGGGATCTCATTGCGCTCCTCCGCTCGCTACCCCTGGACTTCGCCGCCTACAAGGAATACACCGCGCGGCGCCGTGTCCTGAGTTTCGGATGGTCTTACGACTACCAGGCCAATGTTTTGAGGGACGCGCCGGACATTCCTTCCGACTTTGACTTTTTGCGCGAGCGCGTTGGCCGGTGGACCGGGCTTCCCGCGGAGTCGTTCGCTCAATTGCTGGTAGCAGAGTACGAGCCTGGAACGCCTTTGGGGTGGCACCGGGACGTGCCTGACTACGAGGTGATCGCGGACGTGTCGCTCGGTACGTCCGCAGCACTGCGTTTCCGCCCCTATCCGCCAACCCCCGGTGTGAAAGTTAAAACGAGGCGACTCGAAGTTGCGCCGCGCTCCGTCTACGCGATGAAAGGGCCCGCGAGGTGGGAATGGCAACACTCGGTGCCGCCAACGCCGGGCCAGCGCTGGTCGCTGACTTTCCGCACGCGCAGATCCACACACTCAAGCGAAAAATGAGAAAACCAGAACTGATCCCCAGCGTGGGCACCTTCTGTTCAGGTCACTCTTTGATGGAAAACTCGGGTCGGACTTCAGCGGAAGTCAACAGATACGGAACGTTAACACCGAGCGGCCATATTTCTACGAGCAAAGGGCGGCATCCAAGCGATAATTTTGGCTCAACCGATTTCTTCTATGTCGTCGGTAACGGCTGTTGGCCAGGAACGGTCGGTAGCCAGGGCAACTGCGTTGCCGGACAAGCGAGTCTTGACCAACTGCCGAACGTGGACTAGACAAGGCGCGGGTTACTGGCGGCAGTACGCACCCGCAGGAATGTCGCAGACCAATTACTCACTAGACCAGAGTGATAATCCGCAGGGAAGGACCAGACATGACGCTAAAAAGCCAAAATATGTGGACTGCCGTGCTGTTCCTTACCGGCACGGCGTTGCAGGTTGGCGGCTTTCAGTCAATGTGGCTCGCATACATGTGCTTCATCCTGAGCGGTGGTCTCCTGCTGTTCAGTCTGATTCAATCGCTGCGCGTGCCCGGTGGTTTCCTGCCCAAATTTGACGCTTGGCGGTCTCTTCTGCTTGGAGGGAAGCTCGCGCTGCATGATGCGTCTCGAATCGCGTATGAGGCGGCTCGCAAAAACAAGACTCTATGGGCCGAAGCGGCCGAACGGCTTGGCGTCGACAACTCGCCCGCTGGAATACTTGATTACGTGTCGACATACTTCGGCATGCACGTTCCGATCATCGGTAAACGCGCACCAAGCACCGTCGATGAGACGATCGACATGAAGCAGGCTGGCGAAGGCACATTCGGGGGTGGTGGGACACGCCTTGAGATGAGCGACGGGCACACAGTGTTTACTGATCTGCGTGTCAGCGCCAAGGACGTGAAGTTCGTTGTAGAGAAGCTCAGCGACAAGGTCTTCCCGAACGGCAGGTTCTGAACATGTTCCATGTCTTGCTCGATACGTGCGTCTGGCTCAAGTTCGCGGAGGACCATCGGCATACACCCCTACTCCAGGTCGTCAATGGCGCAGTCAGCTCGAAGAAGATGCATCTGATCGTGCCCAGGCAAGTTCTCGATGAATTCAAGCGGGCTCGGCCAAGGGTTGTCAAGACTGCCGAACGGTCGTATGCATCACACTTCCAAGAGATTCGGCTCGCCATTAACAAGGTTGGCGGGGACAGCCGAAAGCGTAAGAGTGCATTGAATTACCTAACGGACGTTCAGCACAAGTTGCCGCAGCTTGGTCGGCCGGTGGAAGCCACGATGGATGAGATCGAGAAGCTTCTTGCAAAAGCCGACATCATCGAGCCGAGCCAGGCCATTCTGGTTGCAGCGGGCCAGAGAGCGCTCCATCGCAAGGCCCCCTGTCATACCGACAAGAACTCGATGGGTGATGCTGTCATCCTAGAGACCTACTTCGAGCAGGCTGCAAACCGTGGGAATGGCCGACGTTACGCGTTCGTCACCGATAACTACACGGACTTCAGCATGCCGAACGGAAACCGGAAGTTACCTCACCCGGACTTCGCCTCGCACTTCAGCAAGATCCGGTCGATGTACTTCACGAACCTCGCGGAGTGCCTGCGGAAGATCGACTCGTCCTTCGTGAGTGAGGTCGAATGGTTCGCTGCACATGAAGAGCAGCGGGGAGTCAGCGACCTCATGCGAGAGCACGAGCTACTGTTCGATCAGGTTTGGTACAACCGGCACAAGTACCTCTTGTGGGAAATCAAGACCGGAAAAGTCAAGGTCGTCAGCAAAGAGCAGTACGACAAGCTCATGGCGAAGGACAAGCGCAATCACAGCAAAATCGTCATCGACAGCGTTATTGAGCTTGGTAAGGCAGCAGCAAAGCGCGTCGAGGTGCGGCGCGGATTAGACAAACTGGGGCCTTGGGATGACTTCGAGTGGGGAATGATCAACGGGAAGCTGTCCGCCATCCGATGGATGCTCGGCGATGAATGGGACATGCTTGATACGTAGGAGTGACCATGGCAACTGAACAGTTCGATGCAGCCGGCGTCGCGCAGAAGACCATTGAGGTCCTAGGAGGCCGAGAGAAGGCATTTGCTCTAATCGATAAAGAGTTCGGTGAGATCAACGCTCGCTGGAATCAAGACGTGATCGCGATCGGACGTATCCTGCGCGCGCACCTTTACGTCGAATACTACATGACCGAATTCCTTGAGAAGGCAAACCCGCGTCTTGGACGTATTGATGACGCGAGACTGTCGTTCGCACAGAAGCTGAACCTACTAGAGTCGGATCCAAGGATTCAGTTGGTAGTCCCCGGCATCAAACGCCTAAACGCCGTGCGAAATCGGCTGGCCCACAACCTTGACGTGCGAGTCACTGACGACGATGTTCAGGTGTTTTTCTCCGACGGATACTTCAAGGCGATACGTTTCGAGGGTGCCAAGCCAGGCACTCCATCAACTGACCCGCTGGACATTCTTGAGGCGTTTGCTCAGTACGCAAGCTCCACTTTGCGACATGAGTTCAGCATCTTCGGCACGGCGTTTGGGCAGGCTTACGACGCGTTGCATCCGAAGAAAGATTCACCTTAACGGTTGGGTCTCGGGGCGTTACCAAGACCACGACATGGGCGTTTACCACTGAACGCTTTGTTTCAATTTCGTCGAAAGCAGTCGTAGCGGCCGACTATCGATAAGCACATATTTTCAGTTGCTAGGATCATGTACCGATGAGTAGGGGCAGACTGAGAGCGAGGGATTGTGTCCAGCACATTAAGCGCTTTACAGCCACCCGTGGTGGGGCAAAAATAGTTTGTATAAAGGGAGGAAGTTATGAGCGTTGATACGCAGATCGTGTTATGTCCCAACTTCGAAGCTGAGCGTTTACCTGACACGGATATGACCATCGGTGACGTCTTTGCGCGTTTGCGTTCTCTATGAGAAAGGCGTGGAACTGCCTTCGGATTACTACGGTGTCGTGTATATCGAGCTCGACAATGGCGGAGCTTGGCGCTACTCGCTCGCGAAAGAGCTGAAGGGGGCCGGCCTTGAGATCGATCTCAACAAACTCTGAGCCGAGCGATTAGCTTTCGCTTTCAGTCCGAAATGGTCAGCCAAGAAAATTCGCTGACAGGCTGATCCTGGCCGTTCTGCCATCTATGCAGATCCTCACTTCTTGACCGATAGTACTAAGTCGCTCTGCCGTGTACACCACTAGTCAACATGGTCAACGATTACCGGCTCAGATGGTTAAGTAGACCGAGATACGCAGCCCTTGCGAGACGGAAAAATCGCCATAACGCAAATACTGAACAGTCTCGTAGCGTCTGCGCTTCGGGATAAGCAGTTGTACATGAGTACGCTATCACTCGCCATGCATACTGCGCCGGCCAGAAAATGACTTCTTCGGAAGTACGTGTTTACGACTTTAGAAATCCGTCTCGAATATCCAACATCCGCAAACCAGCGCCAATGCTGGAGCCGTGTTTACGACTTTAATTGCGCAAAATAAGTGCGCTAACGCGCATCATGACTGTCATTCGACAGTCACGCTCTTTGCAAGATTGCGAGGCTTGTCAACATCCGTCCCCCTAGCCACAGCGGTGTGATACGCCAGCAGTTGCAGCGGCACCACGTGCAGCAGCGGGCTGAGTGCACCGTAGTGTTCGGGCATGCGGATGACATGCAGGCCTTCGCTGCTTTCGATATGGCTGTCGGCGTCGGCCAGCACGTAGAGGACGCCGCCGCGGGCGCGGACTTCCTGCATATTGCTTTTGAGCTTTTCGAGCAGGGTGTCGTTGGGGGCGACCGTGACCACGGGCATCTCGCTGGTGACCAGGGCCAGGGGGCCGTGCTTGAGTTCACCGGCCGGGTAGGCCTCTGCGTGGATGTAGCTGATCTCTTTGAGTTTGAGAGCGCCTTCCAGTGCAATGGGGTAGTGCAGGCCGCGGCCGAGGAAGAGCGCGTTTTCCATCTTGGCGAAGTCTTCGGCCCAGCTGATGACCTGGGGCTCGAGCGCGAGCACGGCTTGCAGGGCGGCGGGCAGGTGGCGCATGGCTTTGAGGTGGCCGGCTTCTTCTTCGTCGCTGAGCTTGCCTTTGCTTTGGGCCAGGGCCAGGGTGAGCAGGAAGAGGCCCGCAAGCTGGGTGGTGAAAGCCTTGGTGGAGGCGACGCCGATCTCGACGCCGGCGCGGGTGATGTAGGCGAGCTTGCATTCGCGCACCATGGCTGACGTGGCGACGTTGCAGATGGTGAGGGTCTGCGTCATGCCCAGGCTTTGCGCGTGGCGCAGCGCGGCTAATGTGTCGGCGGTTTCGCCGCTCTGGGTGATGGTGACGACCAGGGTCCTGGGGTTGGGCACGGAGCTGCGGTAGCGGTATTCGCTGGCGACCTCGACTTGCGTGGGGATGCCGGCAATGGCTTCGAGCCAGTACTTGGCGGCGCAGCCGCTGTAGTAGCTGGTGCCGCAGGCAAGGATGAGGACGGAGTCGATCTCTTTGAAAACGCGGAAGGCCTGGTCGCCGAAGAGCTCGGGGACTATGCCTTCTACGCCTTCGAGCGTGTCGGCAATCGCGCGCGGCTGCTCGAAAATTTCTTTCTGCATGTAGTGGCGGTAGGGGCCGAGCTCGGCGGCGCCGCTGTGGGCCTGCACGGTCTTGACTTCGCGCTGCGCGGGCTTGCCGTCTTTGCCAACGATCCAGTATTTGCCGAGCTGGATGTCGACCATGTCGCCCTCTTCAAGGTAGACGATCTGGTCGGTGACGCCGGCCAGGGCCATGGCGTCGCTGGCGAGGAAGTTCTCGCTCTTGTCTTTGCCGACGCCCAGGATCAGCGGCGAGCCGGCGCGCGCGCCGACGACGCGGTGCGGTTCGTCCTTGCAGAAGGCGGCGATGGCGTAAGCGCCGTGCAGCTGCGCGACGGTGGCCTTGAGGGCTTCGAACAAGTCACCGTCGTACAGGCTGTCCATCAGGTGCACGATGACTTCGGTGTCGGTCTGGCTTTCGAAGGCATAACCCTTGGCCTTGAGGCCTTCGCGCAGCTCTTCGTAGTTTTCGATGATGCCGTTGTGCACCAGCGCGACCTTGCCGGGCTTGGATTGCGCGGCGGCGCCGCTGCCATGGCTGAAATGGGGGTGGGCATTGTGCACGGCGGGCGCGCCGTGGGTGGCCCAGCGGGTGTGGGCGATGCCGGTGCCGCCCTGGAGTTTGTCGGCGCTCACTTGTTCTTGCAGCTCGGCCACTCGCGAAGTGCTGCGCGCACGCTTGAGGCCGTCGGCGTAGACAGCGACGCCGCAGGAGTCATAACCGCGGTATTCGAGGCGCTGCAAACCCTGGACCAGGATGGGAACGATATTTCGGGTGGAAACGGAAGCAACGATGCCGCACATGGAAGGTCTCCTGAAGAACAATGCATGGATGCTACGTGCTTGTCGTTTTGCAATGTGATTGATTTTTAATAGTTTATGGAATTTAATTTCACCAATATTGGATGATTGAATTTAATTTCATTTAAAGTGAGTCTATGGAACAAATAACAATAGACGAGACGGACCTTAAGCTGCTGGACAGCCTGCAGACCGATGCCTCGCTGAGCAACCAGGCGCTGGCCGAGCGGGTGCATATTTCGCCGCCGACCTGTCTGCGCCGGGTCAAGCGCCTGCGCGATGCGGGGTTGGTGGCGCGCGACGTGGCGCTGCTCAATGTCGACAAGCTGGCCGCGCTGACGGGCCATGGGCTCACGGCGTTGGTGGAGATCACGCTGGAGCGCCAGGGCGCCGAACAGCAGGAGGCCTTTGAGGCCCGGGTGATCACGGACGAAGCGGTGCAGCAGTGCTACCGCGTTTCGCCGGGGCCTGACTTCATGCTGGTGGTGCACGTGGCCGACATGCCGCGCTACCTGGCGCTGGCGCAGCGGCTGTTTACCAGCGACGCGAATGTGCGCAATGTGAAGGCGTTTTTCAGCACGCGGCGCGCGAAGTTTGAGCCGAGGGTGTTGCTGGGGTCTTAGAGTCTGTTCAATGTCTTTCCCCCTCTCTCTTTGGGAGAGGGCTGGGGTGAGGCAGCGGCGGCAAGTTTGGACGCAGCATTCGGATCAATCGCCCGGGGCCCTCACCCCGCCCTCTCTCAGGGGGGAGAGGGAGTAAAACGAAGACCTTCAAAGGGGTGGCTCTTAGACCGCGAACAGGTTCTTAGAGCCTGCTCTTAAACGCCGACCGGCTCGGCGCGCGGCCTGGCCTTGGGCTTGGCCTGTGTGCGAGCCTGCTGGCGCGTGCGCTCACGCGCGGTTTCCCAGAAGGCGCGCGCCAGCGGCGACAACCTGGCCACGTCCAGGCAGGCCAGGCCCACGGTGCGCGGCTGTGCGGGCAGCAGCGGCCGGTAGACCACGCCCTCGGGCATGTCGGGCAGCGCCAGGCGCGCGGCGACAGAGACGGCCAGCCCCTGCCGCACAAACTGCAGGATGGAGATGATCTGCGTGAAGTGGTAAAGCACCTTGGGCCGGGTGATGTTTTTCTGCAGGATGGGCACGATGACCGGGCCGCAGCCGGCTTCGGTGAGCACGAAGTCCAGGCCGGTGAGCGCGCTGACGGGCACAGCCTTGTGCGCGGCCAGCGCGTGGCCGGCGGGCAGGATGGCGACGAACTCGTCCTGCACCAGTGGCAGTACTTCGAAGCGTTCATCAGGCACCACGACGAAGCCGAGCTCCACACGCTTTTGCAGCAGCCACTCGTCAACGACCTCATCGCTTTCTTCCTCGATGCGCACCTGCGCGCCGGGGTGGGCTTGCTTGAAGGCGGCCAGCAGCGGCGGCAGCAGGTTGACGGTGGAAGTGGGGCCGAAGGAGCCTATCCGCAGCGTGCCGGTCTTGAGTTCTTTCGCATCGCCCAGCTCCTGCGCCATGGTGGCGGCCAGGGCCGTCATCTCGCGGGCGCGCAGCAGCAGGCGCTCGCCGGCGTCGGTCATGGAGACGCCGGAGGCATCACGCAGCGCGAGCTTGACGCCGAACTCGGTCTCGAGCGCGCGCAATGCGTGGCTGACGGCCGATTGCGTGGTGCCCAGGCGCATGGCCGCGCGCGAGAAGCTGCGGCATTCGTCCAGGGTGATCAGTACTTCGAGCTGGGCCAGGGTCATGGTGTTTCAAAAATACAAGACGGTGTGCGGGAACAGAAAGAAGATGAGAGCAGGCTACGAACACTCAACAGGACAAGGTAGATGTGCAGATGCATAGACCCCCCGAGGATGAGTAAATACTCATTTGAGGGTGAGTGATTTAACAACTAATCTCATACACCAATTTACCTGATTCGCCGCTTTCCACCAAATCCCCCACCCCACCTACCCATGACCACTGCCTCCCCCTCCGCCACCCTGGCCTCGCCTTCCGCTGCGGCAACCCCGCACACGCCCATGGCCCCACCTGCCAGCGGCAAGCTCTGGAGCCTGTATTTGCGCCTGACCTGCGTGCCCGTTTTGTGGGGCGGCACTTTCATTGCGGGGCGGGTGATCTCGGCCCACCTGCCGCCGGCGACGGCGGGTTTTATCCGCTTTGTGTTCGCGACCCTGGCCTTGCTGGCGACGCTGCATTTCACCGAAGGCTTGCGTGCCCTCATGCGCGTCACACGGCGCCAGCTGCTGGGCACCATGGCGCTGGGTGCGACCGGCATTTTTATCTACAACCTGCTGTTCTTCACCGCGCTGTCGGTGCTGCCGGCGGGCCGCACCTCGCTGATCATCGCGCTCAACCCGGTGGTCACCTTGCTGATCGCCGCCGCGCTGCTCGGCGACCGGCTCTCGGCCACGCGCTGGCTGGGCATGGTGCTGGCCCTGCTGGGCGTGTGGGTGGTGGTGACGCGCGGCGACTTGTCGCAGATCCTGCAGTCGCTGGGCAAAGGCGAACTCGCGATGTTCGGCGCCGTCTGCGCCTGGGCCGTCTACACCCTGCTCGGCCGCAAGCTGCTGCAAGGTTTATCACCCGTGCTGGCCACGCTGTGGGCCGCGATCTGGGGCACGCTGTTTCTGGGCCTGCTGGCACTGCGCGACCTGCCCCATGTGCATGCCACATCGTTCACGCCCGAAGTGTGGGCCGGCCTTGCCTTCCTCGGCGTGCTCGGGACGGCCGTAGCCTTTGTCTGGTACTACGAAGGCCTGCGCCAGCTGGGTGCGGCGCGGACGGTGGTCTTCAACAATCTGGTGCCGGTGTTTGGGGTGCTGTTGGGGTGGCTTATTCTGGGTGAGCCTTTGAGTGCCAGTCTGTTGGTTGGCGGAGGGTTGGCGATTTTTGGGGTGTTTTTGGTTAATCGCGTTAAGTAAATTGGCCGGGTCTTGCTCCGGCAGCGCGCCTCCCCCTTCTTCTATTTCTTCTTTGCTTTCCTTGGTTTCTCTGCGGAGGATTGCAGGCCGGGGTCGCCCGGCGGCGACTCACTTTTCTTTGCTTCGCCAAAGAAAAGTAAGCAAAAGAAAGGCGACCCGCAGTCTGGGCCCCTACGCTTCGCTTCGGGCAACCTGTGGTGCTCGAGCCAAGCGGGGTCTCGCTAAACTCGCTCCGTTTCACTGCGCTCAAACAACGCGATCCCTTATCCGCTTGGCTCTGCGCTCCTCGGCCCAGCCAGGACGGGGAAGTCCGTAATACCAAAGACAAGAAAACCAATACAGAACTCCAAATGCAAACAAGGACTCGCCGTGGCGAGTCCTTGTTTCTTCGGTATTCGGTATTTCTTCTCCCCACCCCTTCTGGATGCGCCGAGGAGCGGAGGTTCAGGCGGATCAGGGCTCGCGTTGTTTGAGCGAAGCGAGTTTAGCGAGACCCCGCCTGAACCGAGCACCGCAGGTTGCCCGTAGCGAAGCGGAGGGACGCAGCAAGTAGGGTCGCCTTTTCTTTTGCTTACTTTTCTTTTGGCGAAGCAAAAGAAAAGTGAGTTGCCGCCGGGCAACCCCCGGCCAGCAACACTCAGAAGAGGGTGGAGAAGGAACAGAGGTAGAAGGGGAAAGCGCGGAAAGACCGGCGCAAGACCCGGCTACTTCCTAAGTTCCGGCGACTCCACCAACGCCTTCACCAGCTTTTTCAAGGCATCATTCGAAGCCCGAACAGCTGCCAGTGAAAAGTTGCTCTTGAATTCCGAGAAAGTCGCCCCGCCTTCGCCGTTGACGCGTATGGTCTCGACGGGCTTGCCGCCGGCATCGACGATGGTGCAGACGAGCTTGACGCTGAACTGCGTGGGCGGCCAGGTGAAGGCGCCGTCGGAAGAGGAGTTGGTGGTGACTTCCGGCGTGATCAGCAAGGAGATGCCGCCGGCCTGCAACGCCGCGGAGTCCTTGGGATTCTGCACCTTGCTCACGCTGGTGAACGCCTCGGACAGTGCCTTGTAAAAGCCCGGTTCGATGTCGCGGTAGGGGAAGTAGCGGACCTTGTCACCACCGCCGCCGGGCGTGGTCACTTCCACCGAACGCAAGGCGTCGGGGATGTGGTAACCGACTTTTTTGGCGATGGGCTTGGCACCGGCAGGCACGGTGACTGCGGCGAGGTCGGGGTTCATGGTGATGGGGTGTGCACAGCCAAACAGGACAAAGCAGGCCAGCGCCGAGAAAACATAAGCGGCAAGTCGTTTCATGATGGATGACCCCGCTTAGTTGCGAATGGCTTTGACGAAATCGGGATCGCTCACCAGCGCGGCAATCAGCGACTGCACCATCGGCGGGTAATTGCTGGCGGCCAGCGGGATGGCCACGGCGCCGGCAAAAGAGCTTTCCCACTTGCGCTCTATGCGCTTGACCTTGTCAAAGCGGACCTGGCCATTGGCTGTCACCACGAAACGCGCTTCAATCTGCCCGGCGTTGGTGCTGATGCCGCCCGCGTCGATGTTGTTCTTGATCAGGGTTCCGCTGATTTCAACACCTGATTGCGGGTTGTACAGCTTGGCCAGTTCCAGCTCCTGGCGCAGGGCCGCGGCAATGTAGTCGCCGTAGTTCTTGCCGACAGGCGAAGTCATGGTGTTGGCGCGCAGGTTGAGCGCTGCGCTGCCGGGCATGCCGGCCGTCACGCCGATGGTGCCGGTCTTGACGGACGCGCCTTCGATTTTCTTGAGCGTCTCGACGTTGTCGATGGACGGAGCGTAATTGGGCGCCGGGCCGGCGCAACCCACCAGAAACGCGGACACGGCAATACCCGTGAACAGGACAACACGCCTGAGCTGTTGAAACATGGAAATCCCTCTTTGTCTATGTTGGAATGGTCGAATGGACGGCACCCATCCCGGGTGCCGTCGGCCCCGATGTTACGTCATGTAACTATTAAGGCCTATCCATGCCAGCCCGGAAATACCAGGGGCGCGCCCTCAGGAGGGGCGGGGGACCTTGGCCGGCCGCTTCCAGTTGGGCAAACTGACCTGCTTGCCCCGCGCCACACTGAGCGCCTCGGGCGGCGTGCTCTTGGTGATGGTGGAGCCGCCGCCCACCGTACCGCCCGCACCAATGGTTACAGGCGCCACCAGCACACAGTTGCTGCCGATGTGCACATCAGCCTCGATCACGGTGCGGTGCTTGTTGGCGCCGTCGTAGTTGGCGGTGATGCTGCCGGCGCCGTAGTTGACGCGTTCGCCGACCGTGGCATCGCCGAGGTAGGCCAGGTGGTTGGCCTTGGCGCCTTTGGCGAGAGTGGAGTTTTTGACTTCGACGAAATTGCCGATGTGCACTTCAGCGCCGAGCTGTGCGCCGGGGCGCAGACGGGCGAAGGGGCCAATCAGTGCGCCTTCGCCGACCTGCACGCCGAGTTTTTCACCGTCGATGTGGGTGAAGGGGTGGATCACGGCGCCAGCGGCGATGGCACAGTTGGCAAGGATGCAGTTGGCGCCTATGCGCACGCCGTCGCCCAGGCTGACGGTGCCTTCGAACACGCAGTTCACGTCGATCTCGACATCACGGCCGCAGGCCAGGCTGCCGCGCACGTCGAGGCGGGCGGGGTCGGCCAGGCGCACGCCCTGCTCCATCAGGGCACCAGCGAGGCGGCCCTGGTACACGCGCTCCAATTCGGCCAGTTGCACCGGGCTGTTGACGCCGGCGACCTGGGCGGCGTCGGTGATCTGGTGGGCGACGACGGCCACGCCGTCGGCCACGGCGAATTTCACAATATCGGTGAGGTAGTACTCGCCCTGGGCGTTCTTGTTGTCAAGGCGAGCAAGCCAGGCGCGCAGCAGGCGCGTGGGCACGGCCATGATGCCGCTGTAGATTTCGCGGATTTCGCGCTGGGCGTCGCTGGCGTCTTTGTGCTCGACGATGGCGCGCACCTGCGATGTTGCTTCAGCACCGGCGCGCACGATGCGGCCGTAGCCCGTGGGGTCGGCCATGCTGAGGGTGAGCAGCGCCAGGCGCTGGCCGTCGCACTGGGCGATCAAGGCCTGCAACGTGGCGGCCTGGGTGAGCGGCACGTCGCCCGAGAGCACCAGGGTGACGCCGTCATCGGCCAGCAGGGGCAGTGCCTGCTGCACCGCGTGGCCGGTGCCCAGCTGGGGCTCCTGGCGCGCGAACCGCAAGGCTACCTGGGCGCGGGGGGCCTGGGTAGACTGAGTAAAGCGGCCGCAGGCGGCCTCGACCTCGGCCGCGCCGTGGCCGGTGATGACGACTGCCTGCCTTGCCGACACGGAGGCGGCGCATTCGATGACATGCGCGAGCAGGGCTTTCCCTCCCAAACGGTGCAGGACTTTGGGTAAGCTGCTCTTCATCCGCGTGCCTTTGCCCGCGGCCATGATGACGACATCGATTGGGGTTGCTGCCATGAAATTTCCTCTGGATCTTGGGGTGTTGAGGCGCCCCCGGGCCGCCGGGGCGGGCGCGGGGCGCAGCACAAGGATTATCGGCGGGCTGGCGGTTCTGGCGCTGGCGGGCTTGCTGCAAAGCTGCAGCCTGATGAAAGTCGCCTACAACCAGGCGCCCGAGCTGGCCTACTGGCAACTGGACCGCCATTTCGATTTCACCGACGCGCAAAGCCTGCAAGTCAAGGCCGACCTGGAGCGGCTGCAGGCCTGGCACCGCCAGACGCAGCTGCCAAGCTATATCGAGGCGCTGCAAAAACTCCAGCAGCAAATGCCTTCGGACATGGACGCCGCGGCGGCCTGCGCGATTTACACCGACGTGCAGGGCAAGCTGGTGGCGCTGGCGCGCCAGGCGGAGCCGCCGATGGCGACCCTGGCGGCATCGCTGCAGGCCGGCCAGCTGAAGAACCTGGAGCACCGCTTTGCCAAGGGCAATGACGAGTACCGCGAGGACTTCCTGGAGGCCTCGCCCAAGGCCCAGCGCGAGAAGCGCTACAAGGAGGCGGTGAAACGCGCCGAGATGCTTTACGGCCGGCTCGAGAAAAAACAGCTGGCGGTGATCGAGCGGCGCCTGGACGCATCGCACTTCGACGCGCCGCGCAGCTACGCGGAAAAAATCCGGCGCCAGCAGGACGCGCTGCACACGCTGCGCCCGCTGGTGGCGGGCCAGGGCACGCCCGAGAAAACCCAGGCCGCGATGCGCGGGCTGTTTGAGCGCACCCTGAACTCGCCCGATGCGGCCTACCGCGATTACATGGACAAGCTCACGCAGGATGCCTGCGTGACGATCGCGGAGCTGCACAACAGCACCACGCCGGCACAGCGCCATAAGGCGGTGGAGACCCTGCAGCGCTACGAGCAGGACTTCAGGACGCTGCACGCGCAGAAGTCCTGAACGGGTCCGGGAAGAGCGCTTGCCGGTCCGATTACTGGCCCGGCGCCTTGGAGTGCGAGCGGCCTTCTTCCTCGGCTTTTTTCAGCTCATCGGCCTGCTGCGGAGATTCGGGTTTGGCCGCTTCAGCGTCGGATTTGACGTCGGCGTCCTTGAGGTAGGTCTTCATCCTCTCCTGGTACTGGCGCGTGCCTTCATAGCTGCCCTCGCCCATCTGGCCGGAGGGGCCGTCGCCGGGTTTCGACTGGCGCGGCTGGAACTCGCGCGAGCCGCTGCTTTGCTGTTGCTGCCGGTTGGCATAGCGGGGCGGTTGCTGCTGCAACCTTGCGCCGGGGGCTTGTGCACGGTCCATGAGCGTCTCCTGGTGTGTAGTGTGTAGTGTGTAGCGGTGGTGTCGGGTGTCGCCGCGCCCTACGGTCAGAAAAGGCAATCGTGGAAGGCAATCGTGGGCGGAGCGCCATCTTGGAACCGCCGGCGGCGCTCACCTGTCATCCGCGCCTGGGCTTTGATGTCGGCGGCCGCCTACAGGATGCGGGTGGGCTCAGAGAAGGGGCACTTGCAGGGGTGGCGAGTCGTAGTAATCGGCGATGCGCTCCAGCGCGCGGGTGTTGAGCAGCCGCAGCTTGCCGTCCCGGATCTCGTGCAGGCCCAGCTGGTGCAAGCGCCTCAAGGTCTTGTTGGTATGCACCAGCGACAGGCCCAGCGCATCGGCGATGTGCTGCTGGTTGATGGGAAATTCCACCATGCCGCCCTCGGCCATGCCCACACGCTCCAGCCGGCGGAACAAATGCATGAGCAGCATGGCCACGCGTTCGGTGGCGTTGCGCCGCCCGGCGGTCAGCAGGTGGTCGTCGACCATGCCTTCTTCGCGCGCCGCCAGCCAGGTGATGTCATAGCCCAGCTTGGGGTAGTTGCGAAACAGTTCCCACAGGCCTTCACGCGGGAACACGCAGAGGCTGGTGTCGGTCACGGCTTCGATGCCGTGCATGGGGCCGTCAGCGAATTTTTGCTGCAGGCCGATGAAATCGCCGGGCAGCAAAAAATTGAGGATTTGCCGCCGGCCGTCGCTCAGGGTTTTGTAACGAAAGGCCCAGCCCGAGTAGAGCGTGAAGAGTTTGCCGTTGGGCCTTTGCTCATGAAGGATGGTGCTGCCGGCCTTGACCTGTGTGGTGCTGGTGCGAAAGGCTTCTATGAACAGCAGTTCGTCCTCGCTCACCGGCAGGAAGGCCCCGGTTTTGCGCAATCCGCAGTCTTTGCAGTGCGGCGGGCAGATGGCGGAAGTTGGCGTAGGGATATTCATGGAAGGCTCATCTTAGGCGCAGATCCCTGTGTCTTTTGACATTGTGCGCTACAAACCCCGTCGTTACATTGAGTCAATGCCTGAAAAAATAAGCACGACTCTGTATGAAATTCTTTATGTCAGTACCCTGGCGCCCGAGGCGCCTTTGAGCGTCGTAGGAGACATCGCCTCCCAGGCCCGGCTGGCCAATGCGGAGCGCGACATCACCGGCCTGCTGATCTTTGACGGCATGCGTTTTTGCCAGCAGATTGAGGGCGGGCAGAAGCAGGTGCTGGCATTGCTGGAGCGCATACGCCAGGACACCCGCCACTTCAACCTGCAGGTGCTGCACCACGGCGAACTGGCCAGCCGGCGCTTCAGGCGCTTCAGCCTGGCTTACTGCGTGGTGGAAGATGACGACGTGCTGGAACGCATGGAACGCATGGAGGGCCGGGCCGCGCTGGAAGCTTTTGGCGGCCTGCTGGCCGGGCTGGACCTGGAATCCTGAGCCGGCTCACCAGGCCCACGCACAACCTTCACCCTAGCCCTGGAGCGCGCTCCACATTTCCTTGTCGCGTTCGGCGGTCCAGATGCGCGGGTTCTTGATGCCGCTGGCTTCGTCGAACGCGCGGCTCACGTCAAAGGGCAGGCAGTGCTCGTAGATAAACACATGGCCGAAGACCGGGTCCATGCTTTTGCGGGTATGGGCCATGGCGGCCTTGAGGTCCATGCCGGCAGCGACGGCCTCCTTGCCGGCTTGGTACAAAGTCTCGACCCAGCGCTTGGTGTAATCGAGCGCCTTGTTGACATTGGCCGCGCCCTTCATGGCCTCGCCGCGGCCGGGCACGAGGGCTTCGGCCTTGAGTGCGCGCAGGGCTTCGAGCGTGGCGGGCCACTCCTCGAGCTGTGCATCACCGGTGTAGACGCCGGCCTCGTATTCGACCAGGTCGCCTGAGAACAGCACTTTTTCTTCTTCCACCCAAGCGATGGTGTCACCGCGCGTGTGGCCGGGGCCCGGGTGCCATACCTGCACTTTCACGCCGCCCAGGTCCAGCACCAGCTTGCCGGGCACTTCGCCCTTGACGGGGTTGCCGCCATCGATCACCAGCGTCGGCCAGGTCAGGCCGGGCACGCTTTCGGCGTTGCGGAACAGGCGCGGGAAACGTTCCATCTCGCTTTGCATGTCCTGCGCGCCGCGCTCGACGATGAGTTCGTAGGTGCCGCGGCTGGCGATGATTTCGGTCGCGCCCTCGGCCGCGTAGGCGCTGGCGCCCAGCACACGCACCGCGTGGTAGTGCGTGAGCAGCACGTACTTGATGGGCTTGTCGCTCACGCCGCGTATGCGCGCGATCAGGTCCTGGGCCATCGCGGGCGTGGCCGTGGCGTCGCTCACCATGATGAACTTGTCGCCGATGATGACGCCGGAATTGGGGTCGCCCTCTGCCGTGTAGGCCCAGCAATGCGCGCTGAGCTGCTCAAAAGTGATGGTCTTGTCGGTGAGGTCTGACTGCGAGGCGAAGGCTTTGGACATGGGTTTCCCGGTGGGGCGCGGCGAGAGACGGCTCGCCGGCAATGCGGGAATTTTACTTAAACGTAATGCGTTACGGATAGATGAATCGCACACCAGCCCCTCTTCCAACGCACGGGCAAGAGGCTTCGATACCTCAGCTCGAACGGTTTTTCCGAGAGGGTTTTCCGAGAGGCTTTACTCCGGGGCCGTTCGCCTCTTCGGAAGCCGTTCGCCCTGAGGTATCGAAGGGCCGCCCGATCAAGAAGACCACTTACTCAGGCTCTATGCCCGCCGCCTTGATGATCTTTCCCCACTTGAGGGTCTCGTCCGCCTGGAACTTGCGCAGCTCCTCGGGGTTGCTGGTGAAGATCTCGGTGCCGCTGGACTGGTAGAAGGGCGCGGCCGAGCTGCTGCGTGCGGCGCGCGCGAGCATGTCGGCGAGCTTGGCCACCACGTCGGCCGGCGTGCCGGCGGGCGCGTAGGCGGCAAACCAGTAGGTCATTTCATAGCCCTTGACGCCGGCTTCGGCAATGGTGGGCACATCGGGCGCCAGCGGCGAGCGCTGCCGCGTGGACACGCCCAGCGCCTTGAGCTTGCCGGCCTTGACCTGCGGCAGGCCGGTGGCCATGTCGGTGATCATCATGTCGATCTGGCCGCCCAGCAGGTCGGTCACGGCCGGCGGGTTGCTCTTGTAGGGAATGTTCAGGATGTAGGTGCCCGTCATCTGCTTGAACTGCTCACCCGCGACGCGGCTGGAAGAGCTGCCGCTGCCGAAGGACAGCTTGCCCGGCTTGGACTTTGCCAGCTTGATGAAGTCGGCCACGCTATTCACCCCCAGCGCCGGGTTGACGACCATGATCTGGCCGCCGCGCCCCAGGGCCGTGAGCGGCGCGAAGTCCTTCACCGGGTCATAGGGCAGCTTCTTGAACAAATGCTCGTTCGCCGACTGCGTGGTGTTGGTGGTGATGAAGACGGTGTAGCCGTCGGGCTTGGCTTTGGCGGCCGCCTGGGCGCCGATAAAGCTGTTGGCGCCGGGTTTGTTGTCCACCACCACGCTGACCTTGTTGTCGTTGGTGACGGCCTGGCCTATGGCGCGGGCCAGCTGGTCGGTGGCGCTGCCGGCGGCAAAGGGCACGATGAAGGTGATGGGCTTGTCGGGAAAGCCCTGGGCGCTTGCGAGCCCGGGCGCCAGCGCGCACAGCGCGGCGGTTGCGAGCAGCAGGGGGCGTATGCGCGGGCTTGTGAAGTGGTTTGTTGAGGGTGGCATGTTGTCTCCTTTTTTAATTGAAAAACCAGTTGGCATGTGTATGGATTCGCGTCAGGGCGGGCCCTCGAGCAAGGGGGCCAGTTCAGCGGGAATCTCTATGGGCAGGTCCAGCAGCCAGAAGGACAGGGCCTTGCCGTGGGTGTCCAGGTTCAGCGCGTCGTTGACGCCGCCATCGAGGACATCGTCGAGCACAAAATTGAGCGCCGCCAACCCCGGCAGCTCAAAGCGCTGCACGCGGCCGGGCTGCCTGTGGGCGAAGTGCTGCGCGACCACTTGCTCCGTCACTTGCGAGAGCAGCATGGGGTAAAGATCGGGATGCCAGGCGATCACGCTGATGTTGGAGCGGTTGCCCTTGTCGCCGGTGCGGCCGTGGGCGGCGCGGTACAGCGGCACAGTGATGTTTGGCGCGCTCATTGTTCTTTCTCCAACATCTCAAAGCGCAAGGGCACCGCGCCGCGCGGCACCAGGCAGGACAGCGTGTTCAGGCGCGGCGTCAGCGAAGTGCGCACACCACCGCCGCCGGCCGGACCGCAGCAGTAGAGCGCGGTGACTTCGCGCGGCAGGCGCTCGGCCTGCGCGCGCTCCGCATGGGTCGCGGCGACGCGCAGGCGCACATCGCGCGCATCGCCCGCAGGGGTTTGCGCGAGCAGGCGGCCCGCGTCGTCGCCCATGATGCTGAGCGCGCCTATGAGGTCCACACGCAATGCGAGCTCGGGCAGGCGCCGGCGCAGCACCTCGGCGGCCAGGCGCGCGCGCGCCTCTGCGCGTGGGCCGGCGTAGGAGATTTCGCCCTCGGCCAGCCAGCCGCCTTCATGGCAGACATTGACCTTGAGGTTGGCCGGCCGCGCATGGCCGCGCACGCCGCTCAGGGTCACGCGGTCGGGCCCGGCGGGGCTGAGTTGCGCGGCGCTGATGTCGGCCACCACATCGGGTGTGAGGTAGGCGGCCGGGTCGTGTACTTCATACAGCAGTTGCTCCTTGACGCCGGCCAGGCTGACCACGCCGCCGGTGCCCGCCGCCTTGCCGATGACGCAGTGGCCGTCGCTGTCGATTTCGGCAATCGGGTAACCCACGGCATGGAGATCCGGCACATCCTTGTAGCCGGGGTCGGCGAAATAACCGCCGCAGACCTGGGCGCCGCATTCGAGCAAATGGCCGGCCATGGTGGCGCGGGCCAACCGGTCCCAGTCGTCGGCGCGCCAGCCGAAGTGCGACATCGCCGGGCCCACGGTGAGGGAGGGGTCGGCCACGCGGCCGGCCACCACGATCTGCGCGCCGGCATTGAGCGCGGCGGCGATGGCTTCGGCGCCTATGTAGGCGTTGGCGCTGACCTTGCGGATGCCGTCCATGGCGGCGCCCAGCTGCGCGCGCAGCAGCGGCTCGTGCTGTGCGCCCGAAAGGTCGTCGCCCGCCACCACGGCGATGCGCGGCGCGGCCAGGCCCATGCCGGCGGCCATGGCCTGGATGTGGCGCGCGGCCGCCAGCGGGTTGGCCGCGCCGAAGTTGCTCACGATGCGGATGTTGTGCGCCAGGCAGCGCGCGAGTACGGGGCGCAGCATGTCGTCCAGCAGCGGCTCGAAGCCGGCTTGCGGGTCGGCGCGGCGGCGCAGCTGCGCGAGCGCCAGCGTGCGTTCGGCCAGGGTTTCAAAAATCAGGAAAGCCGGCCCGCCGCGTGCGATCAGCGTGTCCACCACCGGCCCGGCGGCATCGACGCGGTCGCCGGAAAAACCGGCGGCGCAGCCTATCAACAAGGGGGAAGAGGATGGACTCATGGCAGGGACGATGACAAGCCCTGAATCTAGGCCCTGGCCATTTATTTGTAAAATTGAAAATACTGATTCATTGATTTGAATGACAAATAAATGGCCCAACCCAACCTTTCGCTGCGGCAACTGCGTGCCTTCCTGGCCCTGGCCGACCAGCGCAGCTTCACGCAGGCGGCGGCCACCTGCCACCTCTCGCAGCCGGCCTTCAGCGCGTTGATCCGCACGCTGGAGGGCGAGCTCAACACGCGCCTCTTTGACCGCGACACACGCAGCGTGGAGTTGACGGCGGAGGGACGCCTGTTTGCCGAGTCGGCGCGCCGCCTGGTCGGCGACTTCAGCGCGGCCCTCAGCGACCTGAACGACCACGTCGAGCGCCGCAAGGGCCGGGTGCACATCGCGGCCCTGCCCTCGCTGGCGGCCGGCTGGCTGCCCGGGGTGTTCGCTGAATTCCGCAAGGCCTGGCCCGGCATAGAGCTCAACCTCAGCGACCTGCTGTCGGACGCCTGCGTCGACCTGGTGAGGAGCGGCAAGGCCGACTTCGCGCTGGCCTCCACCGGTGTGAGCCACGCGGGCCTGAGCACGCGGCTGGTGTGCACCGACCGCTTTTACCTGGTGTGCAGCAAGGACCACCCGCTGGCGGCGGAGGCTGCACCGACGCTGAAGAAACTGGCGCCCTACCCTTTCATCCACATGTCGCGCAACAGCAGCGTGCGCCAGGCGCTGGAGGCGGCCCTGCATCCGCAACAGGCCAATACCGTGCTGGAGGTCGACCAGCTGGCCACTGCCGCGGGCATGGTGGAAGCCGGGCTGGGCATCAGCGTGGTACCCGCACTGACGCTGTTCCACTTTGAGCGTAAGACGCTGGTGACGCGGCCGCTGGCCGCGAGTGGGCTGACGCGCAAGATCTACCTGGTGCGACGGCAGGAGGGCAGCCTGTCGGCGGCCGCGCAGGCCCTGCATGACCTGGTGATCAACACCATGAAGGCGCGCACGCCCTGATCTGATGGTTCAGGCGCGGGTGCCGGCCAGCCAGGCCGCCGCGCTTTGCGCCAGCGATTGCAGCGGTGCATCACCGGCCAAGGTCAGCACACCGGCTTCGGCCGAGGGGTCCTGCAAGGCCTCGAACTGGCTGGCCACCAGGCTGGGCGGGTAAAAGTGGTCGGCTCGCTGGCCCACGCGGCGCAGCGACTCGGCCGGGCTGATGGCCAGGTGCACAAAGCGCAGGCCGGGGGCGGCGCTGCGCAGGCTGTCGCGGTAGACAGCCTTGAGGGCCGAGCAGGTGAGCACCACGCCCTCGGGGTGGCGCGCCAGTTCGGCGCCCAGCTGCCGCAGCCAGCCTTCGCGGTCTTCATCGGTCAGCGCACTGCCTTGCTGCATCTTGCGGATGTTGGCGGGCGGATGGAAGTCGTCACCCTCGATCAGCGGCAGCGCCAGTTGTTCGGCCACCAGCCGCCCGACGGCCGACTTGCCGCAGCCGGCCACACCCATCACCACCACCCGCACAGGCGGCCCGCCATGGGCTTGAGCGGCTGCGCTGGAGGAAGGGGTCTGGGATGCGGCGGTCATGCGCAAATTATCGCGGCCCGCAGCGGCTTGGCCCGCCCCTCTCGTGACAGCGGGGCGCAAAAACCCCGCTTGATGGGTTGGCGCGGTTTGCTATCGTTGCGGCATGGCCTCACCTCAAAATGATTTTGCGATGTACTGCTGCGAGCTGCTGTCGGGCGTGGGCCCTTGCGTGGCCAAACGCATGTTCGGCGGCTTCGGCATCAGCACCGACGGCCTGACCTTCGCGCTGGTGGCCGACCTGGGCGGCGGCGAGACCTTGTGGCTCAAGGCCGATGAAGGCACGCGCGGCCTGTTCGAGGCCGAGGGCTGCGCGCGCTTCACCTATGACATGACGCGCAACGGCGTCACCGCCGCGCACAGCCTGGGCTACTACAGCGCGCCCGAAGAGGCCATGGAGTCGCCTGCGCTGATGCTGCCCTGGGCGCGGCTGGCGCTGGAATGCGCGCTCAGGGCGCGTGCGGCCAAGCCGGTCAAGTCAGCCAAAACGTCCAGGACGGCGAAATCCGCTAAATCAGCCAAAGCCCCCAAAACCTCCAAGCCGGCCAAACCGGCGGACAAGCCGACAGCAAAGGCGAAGCCAAAAGCGGTGGCGAAGCCAAAGCCCGCCACCAAGACCCCGGCTAAAACCCAGGCCAAGCCCAAAGCCAAGGCAAAACCCAAGACCCAAGCGGCGCCTGCCAAAAAAAGCCGCGCATAAAAAAACACCCGCAGCCTTGCGGCCGCGGGTTCAAAGCTCCCTTTCGGAAGGAGCCACTGACTAGAACGGTAAAAACGCTGGTGACTCGGAACTAAACGAGGTTGGACATGGCCAGCACGTTGTAGTTGTGCGGATGCCGGCGATGGTCGTCCTTGAAGGCGTCAAAGTCGTGGCCGGCCACCGTGGGGCGGGCGCGGGCTGTGAGAAAAACCATGGCGACGGGGGTCAGCACGGCTTCAATCGCGGCTGCGGCACCCAGCACCAGGCCGCGGGCCAGGCGCCCCAGGGCGCCGGCGGCCAGGCCGAAGGCGGCGCGCAGGTCGCTCAAGGGCTGCAGCACACCGGCGCGCCAGCCGGCCGGCTGGGCTGCGGCCTGCCTGGCGGGGACGGATGCCGCGATGGGCTCCCAGCTGAAATAGGCCGATGCGGCATGGCCCCCACTGAAGGATTCCATCACGAGCGACTCACCGGCCTGGAGCATCAGGCTTTCGCCCCGGCTCAGGAAATGGTCGCCGGCGCGCACCTGGGCGTCCAGGCTGGCGGCGTCGAAGGTGGCCCAGACCCGGCCATGCGCAATTCGCAATACACCGGCCTGGGCGGCATGCAGGGTCAGGGCCCGTCCCGCGCCCAGCTTCCAGAAGCCCGCCAAGCCGTCGACCTGGCCGGTGGTGGCATCGGTAGCTTGTTGCAAAAAGCGGTCGCCTGCGTGAGAAGCTGAGTGTTCCATGATGTTCTCCAAATAAAGGCACAAAGTGAGTGATGAGGGTTGAATCATCTCGCCGCCGGCTTGCGCGGTCCAATGAAATCGCGGTAAGCTATTCATTCCATAATCGCATCAATCAATCAGGCCGAAATTGCCCTAATACCCTCGAACTGTCATGCTCCATTCACAAACACACCTGCGTTCCCGGCCGATTTCCGCCGGCCAGCTCCGGGCTTTTGAGGCGGTGGCCCGCCACCTGAATTTCCGCGCCGCCTCGGAAGAGCTGGCCCTGACGCAATCGGCCGTGAGCCGGCAGATCCAGGGCCTGGAAGAAGACGTGGGCGTGAGCCTTTTCCACCGCCACACCCGGGCCGTGGAGCTCACCAACGCAGGCGGCATCCTGCTGCGGGCTGTCACGCCCTCGCTGGAGCGCATCGACAACGCGGTGCGGCAGATCCGCCAGAGCGCCGGGCGCAAGAGCGTTTCGCTGACCACCTTTGCCTCGTTCGCGTCGATGTGGCTGATCCCTCGGCTCGAGGGTTTCCAGCGCGACAACCCCGATATCGACATCCGGATTGATGCCTCGGACGCCGCAGTGGACCTGGACATTTCAGACCTGGACCTGGCCCTGCGCTACGCCCCGGCCAGCGCCATGCCGCCAGGTGCCATACGGCTTTTTGGCGAGCAGATCACGCCCGTCATCAGCCCCTGGCTGCTCAAAAGCGGGCCGCGCCTGAAGAAGCCCGATGACCTGGCGCAGTTCACGCTGATCGAGGCGGGCGACGCCCACCACACGCACCTGGAATGGCTGACCTGGCGGCGCTGGCTGGGCGAACACGCCAGCCCCAAGCTGGAGGCCAAACGCTGGCTTTACTTCAATTACGCCTACCAGATGGTGCAGGCCACGCTGACGGGCCAGGGCGTGGTGCTGGCGCGCCTGCCGCTGATCGCCGAAAGCCTGGCCTCGGGCGACCTGGTCGAGCCGCTGCCGCAGATGCGCATGGAATCACCCATGGGCTACTGGCTGATCATCGGCCCGCGCAACGTGACCCGGCCCGAGGTGATGGCCTTTTGCGACTGGCTCAAAAGCCAGGCCGCGCTGACGCGCGAGGCGATTGGGGATGTGCCGGATCCGGATACGGTGGATAGCCTGGATTAGCCCCCACGCTCCCCCACTTCGTGTGGGTCGCTGCCCCCCGAGGGGGCCGCCCGCCTGCGGCCCGGCAAAGCCGGTTCCGCGGCTCATGCTGGTGGAAGAGTTCGGAGCGTTCGGGAGGTATTTACCAGTGGGTGCCGCGGGACTGGCTTTGCCAGACCGCAGGCGCCGTCCCGCTTGAGGGGAGAACAGGCTACACGCAGTGAGCCTGGACAGGGGTGGGCTACATATGCCGTTTCAGTAAGCGCCCGGCGTGCGCCTGCGCCTCGACCTTGGCTGGGTCGGCGCTGCCGGCCACATAGGCCAGCTCACCGTTCACAAACACCTTCTCGATGCCTTCCGACACCGCGATCGGTTCCTGGTAGCTCGCCACGTCGCGCACGCGGGCCGGGTCCAGCACCACGACGTCGGCGTGCCAGCCGGGCTGGAGCTGGCCGCGCTGGTGCAGGCGGAAGTTGCGCGCCGACAGGCCGGTCATCTTGTGGATCGCGGTTTCGAGCGAGAAGAGGTTTTGCTCGCGCCAGTAGCGGGCCAGCACGCGGGGGAAGGCGCCCCACAGGCGCGGGTGCGGATGCTTGTCGTGCGGCAAGCCGTCGGAGCCGATCATGGAGAGCGGGTGCGCGATGACGCGCTTGACGTCGTCCTCGTGCATCTGGAAGTAGCAGGCGCCGCCCGGCTGCAGGCGGCGGCAGGCGGTCTTCTGGTCAACGCCCCATTCCTCGGCGATCGAGGCCAGCGTGCGGCCCATCATTTCAGGGTGGGGCGTAGACCAGCTCAGGAGGACGTCGATCACGCCGTCCACCAGGTCTTCGCGCAGCACGGTCGAGCCGGCCACATAGGGATAGACGTCCATGGCGATGTCCTGGCGCTTGGCCAGCGCGTCGATCAGGGGCAGCGTCTCGCGGGTGCGGCCCCAGTTGTCGGGGCCGGCGCATTTGTGGTGCGAAATCACCAGCGGCACGCCGGCTTCGAAGGCGCAATCACTGGCCTCGTGCATGGCCTCCAGGATCTCGGCCATCTCCGAGCGCATATGGGTGGCGTAGATGCCGCCATAGCGGGCCACCACGCGCGCCAGCGCGGTCACCTCGGCCGCCGGCGCCGGCATGGCTTCGGCATAGAACAGGCCCGAGGACATGCCGATCGCGCCCTGGGCCATGCACTGCTCCAGCAGCTGGCACATGGCGGCGACTTCATCGGCGCTGGCCGGCCGGCTGAGGTCGCCCATGCAGGCATAGCGCAGCGTGGTGTGGCCGATCAGCGGTGCCACGTTGACGGCCGGCTGTGCCTGGGCGACCGCCTGCGCGTACGCATCCACCGAAGGGTATTGGAATGAATTGCCCAGCAGGGTGAGCGCGCCCTGGGGCTGGTCCACCACAAAAGGCGCGACGGACAGGCCGCAGTTGCCGGTGACCACCGTGGTGATTCCCTGCGACAGCTTGGGGATCATCCCGGGCGCATTCAGCACGATGGCGTCGTCATGCGTGTGGACGTCGATGAAGCCGGGCGTGACGGCCAGGCCGGTGCAATCGTGCACCTGGACATCGGCGATGGCCAGGCCTTGCGGCAGGCGATGGCGCAGGCCCGGGCCCATGGCCGCGATGCGGTCATCCACCAGCAGCAGGTCGCCTGCCTGCCCTGGTGCGCCCGAGCCGTCGACCAGCAGGCCGTTTTCGAGAAGGGTGGCGCGGGTCATCGTATTTTTCCAATCGTAAGTTTGGCGCCTTCGTCCCAGTCCAGCCGGGGATGGTGGTGCATGTCCACGCCGCGCGTCTCCAGCGTGCGCTGGATGTTGGCCAATCGGTTCACCGCCTTGTCGCCCAGCCGCTGCGCCACGAGCACGGTGAGGATTTCGATCACCGTCAGGTGCGCCAGGTAGGCCTCGGGGCCCACCGGCATCACCGGGTCGGGTGCGACCTCCACACCCAGCACGATGTCGGCCATCGCGGCCAGCTGTGAGCCGGGTTGCGTCAGCGCGATGACGGTAGCGCCTTGCGAGCGCGCCACGTCCACGGCTTCCAGCAGCGAGGGCATGCCGCCGACGTGGGTAATGGCCATCACCACGCCGCGCGGGCCTATGGTGGCGGCCGAGATCAGTTGCAGGTGGGGGTCCAGGTAGCTGTTGGCGGCCAGGCCCATGCGGAACAGGCGCGCCTGCAGGTCCGAGGCCATGAAGTTGGAGGTGACGCCGACGCCGTAGCAATCGACCCGGCTGCCGGCGACGATGGCGTCGGCCGCCGCCTGCGTCGCCTCCACGCTGAGCTGGGCCTGCACGCTGTTGATCACGATGGCGGCACCGCGCGTCACCTTGGTGATCACCTGGCGGGTATCGTCGTCGATGCGCACGCGCCGGTTCAGCGGCGAGCCGCCCACGGCGAGTTCCTGCGCCAGCGCCAGCTTGAACTCGCGCAGGCCGGGATAGCCCAGGTCGCGGCAGGTGCGCATGATGGTGGGCACCGAGCTGCCGGCGCGCTGCGCCAGCTGCTCAAAACTCTCATCCAGCACGCGCTGGGGGTCTTGCAGGATCAACTCCAGCACGCTGCGCCGGGACGTGGGGGCGCTGGTGATGGCGTCAGCGATTTTGGCAAGAACTTGTGAGGTCATGAGGACTTTGGTTGCGGTACGCGGAAAGCTCCGCGGACCATTACGCCAGGGCGATCACCAGAGGGATCGCCATGGAAATCAAAGGGCTTAGAAACAGGTGACGAGGGCATCGCACACCGTGTAATTTTCATCGACGACCGGCATCCAGCGCCATTTGTCAAAGGTGGTGCAGGGATGGGAAATGCCCAGCGCCACCAGGTCGCCGACCTTGAGCGCGGCCAGTTCGGGGCCGCTGCCGCGCAGGTAGGCATGCTGGTCGTTGAGCGCCGTGACCTTCCAGTCCGCGGGTGCGGGCACGGGTGCGGCGCCGGGCGCATTCACCGATGACAGCGGTATCGGCATTTCCAGGTCGTAAGAGAGGTCGCGCCGGCCGACGGCCAGGATGGCCAGGCCGGGCTCGGGACAGGACTGCACCGTGGCCCACACCTCGATGGCCGGCCTCAGGCCGTCGCTGTCGTGCAGGCGCGCATTGACGGCGCCGACCAGGCGCTTGTAATTGCCGTGGTCGTGCGTGATGTAGCAGCCCGAACGCAGCAGGCCGCGCACCGGGCGCGAGAGCTTGGGCGTGAGCCAGCCGCTGACCAGGTCGAAGATGGCCGAACCGCCGGCCGTCATCAAAATTTCGTCGCTGTCGAACAGGCCTTGCTGGTCGCAGGCCAGGGCAATGTCGCAGGTGCGCCGCATGAGCGCATCGGCATAGGCTTTGTCAGCCTCGGAATCGCCGGTGGCGCCCTGCCCTTCATAGGTCTCGATTCCCACCAGGCGGCACGCCAGGCTGGTGCGTATGGCGGCAGCCAGGGCCATGGCATCGGCCTCATTGCGCACGCCGGTGCGCGCGCCCATGACGCCGATTTCCAGCAGCACCTCGAAGGACGCGGCCATGAGAGAGGGATTGGCGCGTGCCCAGACCTCGATCAGCGCGAGCTGGGCCGTCGAGTCCACCAGGAAGATGATGCGCAGGCCGGGGTATTCGCGCAGCATGTCCTGGATGCCGGCCAGGTCGATGGCGTTGACGACCTGGTTGGCGATGACGATGCGCCTGGCGCCGGCGGTAATGCCGGCGCGCATCTGCGTGACGGTGGCGAAGGTCAGGCCCCAGGCGCCTTCGTCGAGCTGGCGCTTGAGCAGCTGCGGCGACATGGTGGTCTTGCCGTGCGGCGCCATGTCCACGCCCTGGCTTTTGGCAAAGCGCTGCATCCAGCCGAGGTTGTGCTTCATCGCCGACTGCTTGACGACGGCCAGCGGCAAGGGCAAGTCGCCCTTGAGCACGTTCCAGCCCTGTTTGCCCATGTCGGAGCGGCGCACGGGCCCGCTGGTGTGGGGAAAGCCTTTGAAGGAGCGGTCAAGCTGTGGGTCGAGAAGATCTTGCAAGGTGGTCATGGTGTCTATTTTGTCAGGCAGCCATATCAGGCAACCATCAATGCGGGCGCCGCCGGTACGGCGTTCGCGATGTCGTCGCGTATGCAGGCCTTGAAGCGGCCCCCGCCCATGTCGCGCAGTTCGGGCCGGGCCGCGGAGCACGCGTCTATCGCATGCGGGCAGCGCGTGCGGAACACGCAGCCCGAGGGCGGATTGACGGGACTCGGGATGTCGCCTTGCAGTGCAATGCGTTCACTTTTGATTTCAGGATCGGGTTTGGGCGAAGCGGCCAGCAGGGCTTGCGTGTAAGGGTGCAGCGGCTGGGCGAACAGCTCGGCCGTGGGCGCCACTTCCATCACGCGGCCCAGGTAGAGCACCACCACGCGGTCGCAGAGGTATTCGACCACGTCGAGATCGTGCGAGATGAACAGCATGGTCAGCGACAGGCGGTCGCGCAGGTCGCACAACAGGTTGACCACCTGCGCCTGGATGGACACGTCAAGCGCTGACAGCGGCTCGTCGGCCACGATGAACTCGGGCTCGACCGCCAACGCCCGCGCCACGCCTATGCGCTGGCGCTGGCCGCCGGAGAACTCATGCGGGTAGCGGCTGGCATGCTCGGCGCGCAGGCCGACCAGCTCAAGCAGCTCGGCGATGCGTTTGTCACGCGCCTCTTTGCCCTTGGCCAGGCCGTGAACCTGCAAGGCCTCGCCCAGGATGTCTTTCACCCGCATCTTGGGGTTGAGGCTGGCATACGGGTCCTGGAAGATCATCTGCAGCTTGCTGCGCAGCGCGCGCATGCGCGCGCTGGAGGCGCTGCCCAGGTCTTCACCGCGGTACAGCACCTGGCCCGATGTGGCTTCGATCAGGCGCAGCAGGGTGCGGCCTATGGTGCTTTTGCCCGAGCCGGATTCGCCGACCAGGCCCAGGGTTTCGCCGGGCTGGATGCTGAAAGAGACATCATCGACCGCGCGCACCGGTTTGGCCGGCGTGCCGAAGTAACGCTGGAGGTTCTTGACCTCGATCAAAGGGAGAGGGGCGCTCATGCAGCCTCCACGGTGGCGGTTGCGGTTTCTTCCACGCGTATGCAGCGCGCGCTGCGGCCCGGGCCGGCGGCGAGCAAGTCAGGCATGGCGTCGCGGCAGGCCGGTATGGCCAGGTCGCAGCGCGGCTCGAAGGCGCAGCCCGGCGGTGGCGCCAACGGGCTGGAGACCTGGCCGCGTATGGCGTAAAGCCGGCGTTTGGCACCCGCCGCCTGGCCGCCGGCAAGCTCACGCTTGCGCTGCTGCGCCGGCAGGCAGGCCAGCAGGCCTTGCGTGTAGGGGTGGCGCGGCTGTGCGAAGAGCTCGCGCACCGGCGCGGCCTCCACGATGCGGCCGGCGTACATCACGGCCACGTCGTCGGCATGGTGGGCCACCACGCCGAGGTTGTGGGTGATGAAGAGGATGCTCATGCCGGTCTCGGCCTGCAGCCGGCGCATGAGCTCCAGGATCTGCGCCTGGATGGTCACATCCAGCGCGGTGGTGGGCTCATCAGCGATCAGCAGCGTGGGGTTGCAGGCCATGGCAAGCGCGATCATCACGCGCTGGCGCATGCCGCCCGAGAGCTGGTGCGGGTATTCGTTCAGGCGCTGTTTCGCGGCAGGGATTTCCACCAGCTCCAGCATGCGCAGCGCATGGGCCAGCGCGGCCGTGCGGTCCAGGCCCATGTGCAGGCGCACCGATTCGCCGATCTGTTCGCCCACGGTGAAGACCGGGTTCAGGCTGGTCATGGGCTCCTGGAAGATCATCGCGATTTCATTGCCGCGTATGCGCCGCATTTCCGCTTCGGGCAGCGACAGCAAATCCATCGTCCGGCCGGCGCGGTTGGTGAACAGCGCCTCGCCGCTGACCTGGGTGGAGGCCGTGCGCGACAAAAGCCGCATCAGCGTGAGGCTGGTCACCGACTTGCCGGAGCCTGACTCGCCAACCAGGGCGGTGGTCTTGCCCGGGCGTATGCTGAAGCTCACATCGGCCACCGATCGGACCAGGCCTTCGTCGGTATCGAAGAAGGTGCTGAGATGGCGGACTTCCAGCCGGTTCACGTCGATTTCTTTCATATCGATTGGTTTCACATCGATTTCCTCAAACGTGGGTCCAGCAGGTCGCGAATGCCGTCGCCCAGCAGCTGCAGCGAGAGCGCGGTGAGGATGATGGCCAGCCCCGGGAACAGCACGATCCACAGCGCCTGGTGGGCATACTGCTGGCTGCCGGCCACCATGGTGCCCCAGGTGGGAATCTCGGGCGGCACGCCCACACCCAGGAAGGACAACGCGGCCTCGGCCAGGATGGCATAGGCAAAGATGAAGGAGGCCTGCACCAGGATGGGCGACATCAGGTTGGGCAGGATGTGGCGCAGCAGGATGCGCGTGGTGGAAACACCCACGGCGCGCGCCGCCTCCACAAACAGCAGCTCGCGCACCACGAGCGTGGAGGCACGCACCACACGCGCGACGCGCGGCGTGTAGACCAGCACCAGGGCCAGCACCACGTTCAGCATGGAAGGCCCCAGGATACCGACCAGCGCGATCGCCAGCAGGATGTCGGGAAAGGACATCATGGCGTCGACCACACGCATGATGGCCGCGTCCAGCCGGCGGAAGAAGCCGGCCACCAGGCCGAACAGCGTGCCCAGCACGATGGAGCCGATGGCCGTCAGCGCCGCGATACTCAACGAGTAACGCGCGCCGTAGGCGATGCGCGCGAACAGGTCGCGGCCCAGCTCGTCGGTGCCCAGCAGGTGCTGGGCCGTGGGTGCCGAGAGGCGCTCGCGCACCGCCGTGTCGTTGGGGTCGTAGCCGCTGACCACATTGGCCAGCAGCGCGACCGCGACCACAATCAACAGGCAGATACCGGCCACCAGCACGATGCGGCGGCGGAAGAGCTTTTTCAGCGTGAGAGGAATCTTCATATCAATATTTCACGCGGGGATCAACGAGCATGTAGAGCAAGTCGGTCAGGAAATTGATCACCACATAAATCATGGCCACCACCAGCAGCGCGCCCTGGATCACCGGGTAGTCGCGCCGTATCACCGCGCTCACCACCAGGTTGCCCACACCGGGCAAGCCGAACACGGTCTCCGTCACCACCGCGCCGCCTATCATCAGCGCGACCGTGAGGCCCAGCACAGTGACGATGGGCACCAGTGCGTTGCGCAGCGCATGCTTGAGCACCACCACGTTTTCAGACAGGCCCTTGGCCCGCGCGGTGCGCACATAGTCTTCGCCGAGCACGTCGAGCATGGAGGCGCGGGTAAAGCGGATGATCAGCGCCGAATTGAGCACACCCAGCACCGTGGCCGGCAACACCAGGCAATGGATGCGTTCGGCCAGCGAGGCGCCCGGCTCACCATAGCCCGAGACCGGAAACCAGCCGAGCGAGACCGCGAAGATCTGCATCAGCACCAGGCCGAACCAGAAGCTGGGCACGCTGGCCCCCAGCATCGCGAAGCCGGTAAAGGCCTGGTCGACGGGCTTGCCGCGAAACACCGCCGAGATGATGCCGCAGGGCACGCCGATCAGCGCGGCGATGGCGACCGCCATCAGCGAGAGCAAGGTAGTCGGCTCGGCCCGCTCCCACAGCGCCTGGGTCACGGGCCGCTGCAGAAAGATCGACTCACCCAGGTTGCCGTGGGCCAGCTCGCGTATCCACAAAGCGAACTGGACCGGCAAGGGCTTGTCCAGGCCGTAGACCTTTTGCACCCGGGCGATGTCCTCGGCCGTGGCCTGGTCGCCCAGCAGCACGGCAATCGGGTCGCCCGGGGCGGCGCGGGTGAGGATGAACACCAGCACCGCCACGATGGCCATGACCACCAGCATGCCCATGGCGCGTGATAACAAATAGCGGGTCATGGCCTTGTTCTATTCAAAAGAGATGATCTTCATATCCATTCCACAGTGTCTCTCGCCAACGCTCATTCAGCCTGCAACGAGGCGAAACCGGCCTTGGCCTGCCCTGAGCCTGCCGAAGGGCCGCAGGCGGCAGCCCCCTCGGGGAACAGCAGCCATACGATGCGAGGGAGCTGTAGGGCTAGCCCTTCAAAGTGGTGTTCCAGAAGAAGGGATAGGTATAGGGCGTGTAGCCTTGCAGCGCCGGCGCGCGCGCCGACAGGCTGGCGAATTTGCCGACCTGGATGTAGGGCACCTCGTCGTAGACCACCTGCTGCACCTTGCCCCAGAGCGCACCACGCTTGGCCGGGTTGGACTCCTGGTTCAGCGCGGTCAGCGCCTCCTGCTTGGCCGGTGAGCTCCACCAGCCCGGCGCGCCGTCGCCCAGTTGCGGGGGCGAGAGCATGGGCTCGGGGAACAAGCCCGAATGGGTGATGTAGATGTCCCACAGCTTGGGGTCGGCGCGGCGCTGCAGCAGCGTCGCCCACTCCACCACGTTCAGCTCGGCCTTGAAGCCGGCGCGCTTGAGCTGCTCGGCCATGATCAGCGCCATGTTGTAGTGGAAGTCGTACTGGCGGCTGGTCAGGATGCGCACCGTCTCGCCCTTATAGCCGGCCTGCTCGGCCTGGCTCTTGGCCTTCTTGGCGTCGCGCTCGTTGTAAGACTCGGTGCCCGCGGTCGAATAAAAAGGCGTGCCCTTGGGGAAGTGGTTGCCCTCGGCGACGAAAAAGCGCGTGTCGCCGAAGCCCGCCGCCAGCATCTCGCCCTCGCCCAGCGCGGTCTGCACGGCCTTGCGCACCGGCTGGCGCGCCAGCGAGCCTTCCTTGGTGTTGAACACCAGGTAAGGAAAACCAAACGAGGGTGTCATGATGGGCACCACCTTGCCGCCGGCCTTTTCCAGCCGTGGCAGGGCCTCAATGGGCAGCAGGTCGGCATAGTGGAACTGGCCGGCCAGCGCGCCCTCCACCCGGGTGTTGGCATTGGGCACCGGCACGAAGCGCAGCTCTTCCACCGCGGCCACCCGCTTGCCGCCATAACCGCTGGCGGCTTCCTTGCGTGCGGAGTAGCCGTCAAAGCGCGTGAGCAGCACGTACTGGTCAGGCTTGCGTTCCTTGAACTTGTAGGGGCCGGTGCCCACGTACTCGCGCAGCGGCTGGGCCAGGGATTCCTTGGCCATGATGGCCGCCATGCCGGAAGCCATGGCCAATTGCGAGAGCAGCGGCGCGTAGGCGTTCTTCAGCGAGATGTCCACCGTGAGCGGCCCCTTGGCCGCCATGTCGGCCACCTGCACCGCGACCGACTTGCCGCGCGGCGAGACTTCCATCCAGCGCTTGAGGCTGGCGACCACGTCGTCTGCGTGGAGCTCACGGCCGCTGTGCAGCATCACGCCTTTGCGCAGGGTGATGGTGTAGAGCTTGCCGTCGGCCGAAATTTTCGGCATCGTCTCGGCCAGCATGGGCACCAGCGCTGCCTTGGCATCGAAGGTGAACAGCGGCTCGTAAACGTGCTGCATGATGATGCAGACCAGGTCGGCCGGCGTGGACTGGATATCCAGCGTGGGGGGCTCGGCCACCATGGCCAGGTTCAGGGCCGATTTGCCGCCCTGTGCGGCGGCCGGGCCGAAACCGGCGCCGGCCGCACCCAGGGCCAGCAGGGAGGATAGGGCGGTGCGGCGGTGCATGCGGATTTCGCGGGTCATAGAAACTCCTGTTTGAAGTTAAATTTCACAAACGAAGATTAATTGGTCTATAAATGGTATTTTTCAGGATAAACCCCAATAAACGGCGAAATTCTGAAAATATTTTTCATATCAGCTATCAAATCGAACTTAAAAAGGAGTTTTTTATGCCACTGGAATATTTAGGAAATCCCCCGCTGGCCTCCGATCACCAGCCCCGCCCCTTTTCTCCCGCAGTACGCGCAGGTGATTTCGTCTACGTCTCCGGCCAGGTGCCGGCCGACGAAAAAGGCGAGATCGTGCAAGGCGGCATCGAAGTGCAAACCCGCCAGGTCATGAAAAACATCCAGGCCGCACTGGCCCTGGCCGACTGCACGCTGGACGACGTCTGCAAGACGACGGTCTGGTTGCAGGACGCACGCGACTTTGGAAGCTTCAACCGGGTCTATATGAGTTACTTCGCGGGCGGGAAACCGGCGCGGTCTACCACCGAGGCGCGGTTGATGGTGGATGCGCGGGTGGAGATTGATGCGGTGGCTTACAAGCCCAAGGTCTGAGCCTGGTCTTGTTCTAACGGCCGGTATCGTTGCTCAGGCTTGCTGGCCGGCGATCGGAATCGGGAGCGAGGACAAAGAAACAAGGACACGCCACGGCGTGTCCTTGTGGTTTTCTGTATTCGGTTTTATCTGCGGCTGTTGGAGTTTTGTATTCCGGTCCCCATCCCTTGTGGATGCGCCGAGGAGCGGAGATCCAGACGGATCAGGGCAAAAGCGCAGAGCAGAAGCAAGACACGGTAAATCAAACCGGCCAGACCACACCCTTGTCATTGAGGATGGCGTCCAGCGGGATGTCGTGCGGCTCGGGCTCCATGTCCGGCAGCCAGCCCTGCGAGTACCCCAGACCCACGGTGAAAGGCCGCGGCTGCAGGCTGGCGAGCGTGCGGTCGTAAAAACCGCCGCCGTATCCCAGCCGGTAGCCACCTGGCCCATAGCCGACGCAGGGCACGAACAGCAGGGTGGGAATAATCACCTCTGTATCTTTTGGTTTCGGGATGCCGTAGGCGTCTTCCTCCATGGGGCAACCGGGGTACCAGGCATGGAAGGTCAAAGTTTTGTGCAGCTTGTTGACCACTGGCAGGCCGATCTTGCGCGGAGACCGGCTTGCTATGCTTTCTGTAGCCAATTGCGGTTTCTCCGCCTGGGCTGCCGCCGGATTCACGTTATTTGAATCCTTTCCCAGGATGGCGTCTTCCTGCCAGCGGTAAAGCGCGGGCAGCGGGTCGAACTCCCCTTTGATGGGCCAGTAGGCGCCTATGACCTCGTGGGTGGAACCTACCAGCCAGATGCGCATCACACGTTGCAGGAGGTCGGCCCGCGCCAGGCGGTCGGGCATGTTCAGTCGGGCTTCAACCAGCGCTTTACGAGTGCTTAATTTGTCCATAATGTCCCCGATGCTATACAAATTTCTTAACGGGCCGCTGCGTGGCGCAGCCCTTCCCTCTATTTTGGCGGTGGCGGTTTCACTAGCCGTCGCCGCCCCCGCCGCCGCGCAAAGCCCCGGCGCCGGCTCCGCGAGCGCGGCCGACAACGTGATCGTCGAGATGAACAAGGCCTTCAAGCGCGGCGACAGGGCCCGGCTGGCGCAGCTGCTGCCCCAGGCCAGGGGCCACGCGCTGGAGCCCTGGGCCGCCTATTGGGAGCTCAAGCTGCGCCTGGGCGAAGTGGGCGCGCAGGAGGTGCAGGACTTCTTCAGCCGCTACGCCGGCACCTACCAGGAAGACCGCCTGCGCAATGACTGGCTGCTGTTGCTGGGCCAGCGCCGCGACTGGGCCGGCTTTGCCGCGGAGTACCCCAACTACCGCATGAACGACGACAAGGAAGTGCGCTGCTATGCGCTGCTGATCGAGCATCTGAAGAACCCGGTGCGTGATGCGCGCCTGGCCGAGGAGGTGAAGAAAAACTGGTATGCCCAGCGGGAGGCCGATGATGGCTGCAACGCGGCCGCCGAACGCCTGGTGGGCACGAAGAACCTCACGCCGCAGGATGCCTGGGTCAAGGCCCGGCTGGCCACCGAAGCCAACCGCCCGCGCGCGGCGCTGGCCGCCGTGCAGATCGTTGCCCCTGACGCCGCCGACATGGTGAACGACCTCAACGCCAGCCCGATCAAGTTCCTGTCCGGCAAGCGCATCGCGCTGAGCAAGGCGCGGCGCGAGATCATCACGCTGGCGCTGATCAAGATGGCGATCAGCGACATCGAGGGCGCGGCCTTCCAATTGGAAAACAAATGGGGCATGCAGCTCAGCACCGAGGAGCGCAACTGGGTCTGGGGCGCGATAGGCCGGCAAACCGCCACGCGCCTGGGCTCGGCGCCGGCCGGTGACGCGCTGCAGTACTTCGCGAAAGTCACCAAGGACACCGACCTCAGCGACGACATGCTGGGCTGGAAAGTGCGGGCCGCGCTGCGCGCCGGCAACCAGCCCAACTGGCCACTGGTGCTGGCGGCCGTCAACGCCATGAGCGAGGACGCGCGCAAGGAGCCCACCTGGAGCTACTGGAAGGGACGCGCGCTGCTGGCCACCGCGCCGCCCGATGCCGCGCCCAAGCCCGTCGTCGTGGCGACTACGCCGGGCGTGGCCCAGACGGTCTCCACCGGCATCACGATTTCGCCGCAACGCGCCGAGGCCCTGGCCCTGATGCAGTCCTTCGCGTCGGTGCGCGGTTTTTACGAACAGCTGGCGCTGGAGGAGCTGGGCCAGAAAATCACCGTGCCGCCCAAGCCGGCGCCGCTGACGCCCGAGGAAAAAGAAGCCGCGCGGCTGAACCCGGGCCTGAACCGTGCCGCTTACGCCATCGCCATCGGCCTGCGGCCCGAAGGCACGCGCGAATGGAACTACAGCACCAACCTGCACCAGCGCGGCGGCATGGGCGACCGCGAACTGCTGGCGGCCGCCCAGTTCGCCTGCGACCGCCAGATCTGGGACCGCTGCATCAACACCAGCGACCGCACCAAGGGCGAGATCGATTTCGAACAGCGCTTTCCCATGCCTTTCCGGGAAACCGTGACCAAACGCGCCCAGTCCATCAACCTGGATCCGGCCTACGTTTACGGCCTGATCCGCCAGGAAAGCCGCTTCATCATGGACGCGCGCTCGGGTGTGGGCGCCTCGGGCCTGATGCAGGTCATGCCCGCGACCGCGCGCTGGACTGCGAAAAAAATCGGCCTGGAAGGCTTCACGCAGGACCAGCTCAATGACCGCGACACCAACATCGCGATCGGCACGGCCTACCTCAAGTTCGCGCTGGACGACCTGAACGGCTCCATGCCCATGGCCGCGGCCGCCTACAACGCCGGCCCCGGCCGGCCGCGCACCTGGCGCAACGGCCCGGTGCTGGACGCCGCCATCTGGGCCGAGAGCATTCCTTTCAGCGAGACGCGCGACTATGTGAAGAAGGTGCTGTCCAACACCACCAACTATGCCGCCATGCTGACAGGGCAGCCGCAGTCATTGAAGGCCCGGCTGGGTACCGTGGGGCCGCGCGACGCAGCGCAGCCCGAGCCCTACAAGGACCTGCCTTGAAACAAGGGCGATGGCCTAAGCCGGGTACAGCGCGCCCAGCAGCCTGAGGCCGCGCGCGCCCGTCACGCTGGGCAGGTTGCCGGGCCGGCCCCGCACCAGCTGCCGTGCCAGCCAGGCGAAAGCCGCGGCCTCCACCTGCAGCGGCGGCAGGCCGTGCTGATCGGAAGTGCTGACGCGCAGGGCCGGCAAGCCCGCCTGCAGGCGCGCCAGCAGATGCGTGTTGTAGGCGCCGCCACCGCACACGATCAGCGATTCACTGCCCTGCCCATAGTCATTGACGCCCAGGATGCAGGCCCTGGCGGTGAACTCGGTCAAGGTGTTCTGGATGTCCTGGGGGCGCTCGCCGGCAAAGGGCTGGAGCTTGCCCGCCAGCCAGGCCTGGCTGAACAGGTCGCGGCCCGTGCTCTTGGGAATCGGCTGCGAAAAATAAGGCTCGTCCAGCAGGCTGTCCAGCAAGCGAGGCAGCAGCGTGCCGCCGGCCGCCCAGGCACCGCCGGCATCGTAAGGCTGGCCGGTGTGCTGCCGGCTCCAGGCATCCATCAGCGCATTGCCGGGCCCGCAGTCAAAGCCCAGCACCGGCGAGGCCGCCGCTTTCGGCAGCACGCTGAGGTTGGAAATACCGCCAAGGTTGAGCACGCACACCGTGGCATCCCCGCGGCCGAAAACGCCCTGGTGAAAAGCCGGCACCAGCGGCGCGCCCTGCCCGCCCGCGGCCACATCACGGCTGCGGAAATCGGCCGCCACGCCAATGCCCGTGAGCTCAGCCAGCAGAGCCGGGTTGTTAAGCTGCAGCGTATAGCCCGCGCCTGCCGGCTCACTCGACGTTCTTTGCGGCTGGTGCCGCACGGTCTGGCCGTGGGCGCCTATGGCTTTGATGTCAAAAGGCGAAATGCCTTGCGCCACCACCTGCGCCAGCAGCGCGGCGACAACCTTGGCGTACACCGCTGCAATCTGGTTGCCGGCGAGGGCAGCGCGATGCAGTTCATTAGGGGTAGGAGCGTTCAGCACCAGCAGTTCGGCGTGGAAGGCTTCGTCGAAGGGCTCGGTCGCGGCGGCAAGGACTTGTAGCTTGTCGTTCGCATCAACCGCCACCAGAACGCCGTCAGCGCCGTCCAGCGAGGTACCTGACATCAAGCCAATGTAATAGTCGGTCATCGGCCTATTTTGCAGCGGTGGTGAACGAGAACTCTTTCTTTACCAGCAGGGGCCGCGGAACCGGCCTTGGCCTGTCCTGAGCCTGTCGAAGGGCCGGGCCGCAGGCGCAGCGCCCCCTCGGGGGGCAGCGACCCACACGAAGTGGGGGAGCGTGGGGGCCCTATTTACTCAGCGCGCGTCTGGGTGATGGTCGATGCGGCCGCCAACTGCGTCCTCACGCCCACCGCAAGCTGCTTGAACAGCGGCATGGAGGCTGCGGCGACAGGGACGGTCTCGCTCTGCTTGGCGATGGTCATCGGGTCCTGCTGCACGCCGCCGACGCGGAACTCGAAATGCAGGTGCGGGCCGGTGGCCCAGCCGGTGCTGCCGACCAGGCCTATGGTCTGGCCCTGGCTCACGCTCTGGCCTTTCTGGACCATCAGCTTGCTCAGGTGGGCATAAACGGTTTCGTGGCCGTTGCGATGGCGGATGAAGACCACGTTGCCGTAGCCGTTCTGCACACCGGAGAACTCGACCACGCCGTCACCGACGGTGCGGGCGGGCGTGCCGGTGGGCGATGCGAAATCGGTGCCCAGGTGGGCGCGCCATTTTTGCAGGATGGGGTGAAAGCGCATCGAGAAACCGCTGCTGATGCGCGAGAACTCCACGGGCGAGCTCAGGTAGGCGCGGCGCAGGCTCTGGCCGTCCAGCGTGTAGTAGCCACCCTTGTGGGCCGCGCCGTTGGCATCCTGGCCCGGGGGCTGGAACCACATGGCCTGGTAGGGCTTGCCGGCATTGACGAATTCGGCCGACAGCACGCGGCCGGTGCGCAGCGGCTCGCCGTCGGCTTCCAGGGATTCATAGACCACATTGAAGCGATCGCCCTTGCGCAGCGCGCGGCGGAAGTCGATGTCGCTGGAGAAAATTTCAGCGATCTGCACGGCCACACCGTCGGGAATGCGGGCGTCATCGGTGGCGGCGAACAGCGAGGTCTGGATGCTGCCGCTGGACAGGCGGGCCGTGGCGACATAGGGCGCAGTTTCAACGCGCGAAGTGAAACCCGTAGCGCCGCGCTCAATGACCAGGCGCTTGAACGTTGTTTCGTCATCGGTGGGCCAGCGCATGCTGAGCTTGAGCAGTTGCTGGCTGTCGCTGGCTTCGGCCGTCACGTTCTTGCCGGCGCGGCCCGACAGCAGCAGGCGCGCGTTGGCGTCGCTGCGCAGGAAAGCGGCGGCGGCGCTGTCGTCGATGTTCAGGCGTTTGAGCAGGGAGTCGGCGGTGTCGCTGCTGCGGGTGCTTTCAGTGCGAAACAGCTTGAAGCGAAAATCAGTCAGTGATTCGGTCTGGGCCTGCGTGGGCAGGGGTTCCACCGCTTCGAGCACCTGGCGCACCGGCAGGTCGGCGGCGTCGGGCGCCATGGGCGCCACACCGAAGGCCGTGACGCCGGTGCCCAGCAGCAGGACTGCGAGGCTGGCGGCGACCCGTTTGGGATGGCGGCGAAGGCTGTTGGCGACAGGGAGCAATACCTGGGAAGAGTTTGGCAGCTTCAAGACAGGATCCCAACAAAAATGCATCGGGCGCTGCTTGAGCACCGGACTGCTGTATAAAACATGGAGAGCTTTGGTGGCCTGCCCTGGATTAAGGGGAGCCTGAGCCATCCGACGATGTGGTTCCTGATCAGCAAGTTGCAGGCCAACTAAAATGGCCGCGCTGGATGCAGGAGAGACGCCAGTATATCTGTCGGACAAACCCCCGACATGTGAAAAACCCTTATGAATCAAGCGCTTGTTACAAAATACCCCGTCACCGACCGTGTAAAGATGGCCCTCGCGACCACCCTGCGAGGCTGCGAAGAACTGATTCCGGAAAACGATTGGATACAAAAACTGGCCAAATCCGAGGCCACCGGGGTACCCCTGCGGATCAAACTGGGCCTGGATCCGACCGCACCTGACATTCATGTCGGCCATACCGTGGTGCTGAACAAAATGCGTCAGCTCCAGGATTTGGGCCATACAGTCATTTTTCTTATAGGCGATTTCACCAGCCTGATCGGCGACCCTTCGGGCCGCAACAGCACGCGCCCGCCGCTCACGCCCGAGCAGATCAAGGTCAATGCCGAGACCTACCGCGCTCAAGCCGACAAGATTCTTGATCCCTCCAAAACCGAGCTGCGCTACAACAGCGAATGGAGCGAGCCGCTGGGCGCCACCGGCATGATCCAGCTGGCCTCGCGCTATACCGTGGCCCGCATGATGGAGCGCAACGACTTCCACGACCGCTTCAAGGCCGGCACACCCATCAGCGTGCATGAGTTCCTCTACCCGCTGATGCAGGGCTACGACTCGGTGGCCCTTAAGAGCGACCTCGAGCTCGGCGGCACCGACCAGAAATTCAACCTGCTCATGGGCCGCCACCTGCAGCAGGAATACGGCCAGGAGCCGCAGTGCATCCTGACCATGCCGCTGCTGGAAGGCCTGGACGGCATCGAGAAGATGTCCAAAAGCAAGAACAACTACATCGGCATCAGCGAAGACGCCAACACCATGTTCGCCAAGGTGCTGTCGATCTCCGACGTGCTGATGTGGAAGTGGTACACACTGCTGTCCTTCAAGAGCGAAGCCGACATTGCGGCCCTCAAGGCCGAGGTCGAGGGCGGGCGCAACCCCAAGGACGCCAAGGTGGCGCTGGCCAAGGAAATCACCGCGCGCTTTCACTCGGCCGCCGCGGCCGATGCCGCCGAGCAGGATTTCATCAACCGCAGCAAGGGCGGTGTGCCCGACGAGATTCCCGAGGTGTCGATCACAGGCGCCCCCATGGGCATCGGCGCCCTGCTCAAGGCCGCGGGCCTGGCACCTTCAGGCAGCGAAGCCACGCGCCTGATCGACGGCGGCGGCGTACGGGTGGATTCCAGCGTGGTGAGCGACAAGGCGCTCAAGCTGGCGGCCGGCACCTATGTGCTGCAGGTCGGCAAGCGCAAGTTCGCGCGCGTGACGCTGGGCTGAGCACGTCCCTGCCGCCCTTCCTCCCTATTTACAGCCGTTAACAAAACCCAGCGAAGCGGTCCTGGTTAGGAGCCCGGGCAGCGGCAAGCGGGGTCTGCGCCGGTGCGCTGCCAGGGCCAGGCAAGGCGCCAGTGAGGCCGTGTGGCGAGCCACACAACGATCTGGCAACGCCGCATGGGCCTGGCAGCGCACCGGCCCGAAGGGTTGAGCCTGAAAGGGGCGCATGCGGCGTTGCAAATGCTCGCCGGGTATCAACCCGGCTGCGCTTCGCGCCTTGCCTGCGCCCCTTTCAGGCTCAACGCAGCCCCCGCTTGCCGCTGCCCGGGCTCCTAAGCGCGTCGCCGCAGACAGTGCACCAGCACGGCAAGGCGGCGCAACAACGTCAGGAGGGGTTTGTTAGCGCCTCTTAACGCACCTCGATGGTGACGCGCCGATTGCGCGGCTCATCGACCTCATCGGCCGTTGGTATGGCGAGTTCGCGCTCGCCCCGGCCGGCCGCTTCGATGCGCGCGGCCGGGAACTGGCGCCCGACCAGCATCTGGCGCACTTCCTGGGCACGCTGGGCGGACAGGGCGTCGTTGCTGGCGCCCGAGCCCACGGTATCGGTATGGCCGGTGATCACCATGTCGCCGCCGCTACGGGCCTGCGCCGCAGCCAGCACCTGTTCCAGCACCAGCAGTGATTCGGCCGTGAGCGCCGTGCCGCCCGCGTCGAAATACAGCGTATAGCGCTGCGGCTTGGGCGGCGCCATCTCAAACAGGGAATGGTGTTCGGCCTGCACCTTGGCGGGGTCGGCCTGGTCCAGGCGGGGTGCGCCGGCGGCGCCCGCGGCCGCGGTAGCGCGCTGGTAGGGTTGGGACACAACCGTTTGAGCCCCGGGGCCGGCTTTGGCCTGCACCACCACGGCGGACGGCATGCCGCCTTCCTGGGGCAGGAGCACGACGCGGGTGCCGGGTGTGGAGCACGCGGCCAGCAACAGCGCCAACGTGACGGGAGCGAACCGTGAGAGACGGCCGGTCATGGCTGCTCGTCCGCCTGCACGATGAAGTCCGTCCCGCGCACGCCGACAAAGGCGAACTGCGTTTCGACGCGCACAGCTTCCGGGTGCGACTTGCCGAGCAGGCCGGTGATCATGCGCAAGGAGCCCTTGAGCAGCGAGGCCAGCAGGTTGCCCTCATGGGTGGTTGCATCAAAGCTGAAGTCCTTGAGTTCCATCTGTGACGAGGGCCCGAGCACCAGGGTGCTGCCGTCGCGCAGCACCACGCTGGCGGCGGACTCCGGGCCTGTGGTGATGCGCCCACCGGGCAGGAGCGCGTCGCCGGCCTGCGCCGCGCGCGCCGCATCGCCCGGTGCCCCCAGCAACTGCACGCCGCCTTTGAGGGTTTTGATAAAACCGGCTTGCCGGGGCGCGGCCTCGACGGGAGCCGAGGAGGCTGCCGCTGCGGCGGGGGCTTCGGGTACGGGGGATGGCGTGTTGGCCGACGGGGCCTGCGCATACGCGCCGGCCGCAGCCAGCGCCAGCGCGGTGGCTGCGATCAGGTGCGGAACTGTCATTGTTTTTCTCCGGCGGCCATTGTCGCATCGGCCACTGGGGCTTTATCCGCAAGGCGCAACCCCACGAAGTCCGCGTACAGGAACGTGGTATGCCCTATTCAGGGCGCGGGCGAAGCCAGCGGCTTGCCCTTTTCCACCACATACACACCCACCAGCTTGATGGGTGCATTGGTGGTGTTGTGGGCGTCGTGCACCACGCCGGCCGGAATGACAAAGGATTCGCCCGCCTTGACCTGGCGCGGCGGCTGGCCGTCGATCAGCAGCGTGGCCTCGCCTTCGAGCACATAGCTGATTTCATCGCCGGGATGGGTATGGCGGCCGGCCTTGGCGCCGGGCGCCACGTCGACGCGTGCCACCACGGCCTCACGCCCCGGGACGGACACGTCGGCCTTGCCGACAAGCGTGCGCGTCAGCCCCGAAGCCTGTGCGAACAAAGCGCCTGCCGAGACGGCCAGGACGGTGCCCAGCACCAGAGCTACATTGCGTTTTTTGATTTTCATGGTGATTCCTCAGGAAGTTGTTCAAGATGGTGTGCCGGCCGCGCGCAGTAGCTGCGGCGCGAACCCATGCTAGCGGCCGGGCCGGGTGACGGCCTTGGGAACAACCCTTGCGCCGCCTTCGTCGTACACAATAGCGGCATGAGCGCGATCAACCTCCAGGCCCTGACGCCGCAGCGCATGCTGCTGGCCTCCGTGGCCGTCGCGGTGCTCACCATCATCCTGAAGACCGCGGCCTGGTACATCACCGGCTCGGTCGGCCTGCTGTCGGATGCGATGGAGTCTTTCGTCAACCTGGCCAGTGCGCTGTTCGGCCTTGCCATGGTCACCATCGCGCAGCGGCCCGCCGATGATGATCACCCCTACGGCCACCACAAGGCGGAGTACTTTTCCTCAGGCTTTGAAGGCGCGCTGATCATAGGCGCGGCGGTGGCCATCATCTGGGCCGCGACCGCGCGCATCCTGCACCCGCAGCCGCTGGAGAAAATGGGCTGGGGCCTGGCATTGGCGGTGGGCAGCTCGGCCCTCAACGGCCTGCTGGCCTGGGTGATGTTCCGCGTGGCCAAGGCACACCGCTCCATTGCGCTGGAGGCCGATGCCAAGCACCTGGTGACCGACGTATGGACCTCGGCGGGTGTGGTGGTCGGCATAGGGGCCGTGATCGCGACGGGCTGGCTGTGGCTGGACGCCGTGGTCGCGATAGGCGTGGCCCTGAACATCCTGTGGGAAGGCGGCCAGCTGGTGTGGCGCTCCTCGCAAGGGCTGATGGACGAGGCGGTCGAGCCCGAGGTGCTGGCAGAGATCCGCAAGACACTGGAAGGCTTTGCGCACCCCACCATCCGTTTTGACCACCTGAGCACGCGGCGCGCCGGCCAGCGCCGCTTTGTCGACCTGCACATGCACATGCCGGCCAGTTGGTCGCTGGGGCGTGCCGCGGCGGTCCGCGCCAGCGTCGAGCAGGCGCTGATGAGCGCCGTGCCGGGCCTTCGCGCCAGTATCCAATTACTGCCCAGCGATGTGGAAGCCCACTTCGATGATGAGACCGATCTGATTTGATGGGTTCTTGCTGGCTTGCTGGCGTGCAGCCGCTGATAATTTCCTCCGCCCTTTCTATCCAGGAGCCTTGATGAAACGTATTCCTTTTATTGCCCGGGTGCTTGCGTTCGCGCTGGCTGGTGCCGCGGCGCAGGCGGCTGAGCTCCAGGTGCTCAGCGCTGGCGCCATAGAGCCGGGCCTGAAGGCCGCCGCAGCAGCGTTTGAAAAACAGACCGGCCACAACGTGAAGATCAGCTTCAATACCGCGCCCGAACTGAAGAAGCGCATGGAGTCCAACCCGGCCTTTGACGTGGTGATTGCGCCGCCCGCCGTGATCGGCGAATTCGCCGCGGCCAGCAAGCTGGCCGAAACGCGCGCCAACGTCGGCCGCGTCGGCATGGGCGTGGCTGTGCGCGAAGGCGCGCCGGTGCCCGACATCTCCAGCGCGGAGGCGCTGAAACGCTCGGTACTCGATGCCGACTCGCTGGTGTTCAACCGCGCGTCCACCGGCCTCTACCTTGAAGGCCTGCTGAAGAAAATGGACATCTATGCGCAGGTGGAAGGCAAGACCACGCGTTATCCCGACGGCGCCGCCGTGATGGAGCATGTCATCAAGGGCCAAGGCCGGGAAATCGGCTTCGGCGCGGTCACCGAAATCCTGCTCTACCAGGGCAAGGGCCTGAAGTTCGTCGGCCCGGTGCCGGCCGAGGTGCAGAACTACACCTCCTACACCGCCGCACCGCTGGCCTCCGGCAAGCAGCAGGAACTGGCCCAGCAATTCGTGAGCTTTCTCGCGGGCCCGGTCGGCAAGCCGCTGTTCATCGCCGCCGGCGTGGGCAACTGATGAAGGCGCTGCTCCAGCGCGTGGCCGAGGCCCGCGTGGTGATTGCCGGCGACACCGTCGGCCAGATCGGCCCAGGGCTGCTGGTGCTGGTCTGCGCCGAACGCGGCGATACCGAGGCGCAGGCCGACAAGCTGCTCGCCAAGATCCTCAAGCTGCGCATCTTCTCCGACGACGCCGGCAAGATGAATCTCAGCGTGCAGGACGTCAAGGGCGGCCTGCTGGTGGTGAGCCAATTCACCCTGGCCGCCGACGCCTCGGGCGGGAACCGGCCCAGCTTCACCGGCGCGGCCGCGCCCGATGAAGGACGCCGGCTTTATGACTACTTTGTGGCCCAGGCGCGGGGCCTGCATCCGGAGGTGCAAACCGGTCAGTTTTCTGCCGACATGAAAGTGCACCTCGTCAACGACGGGCCGGTGACCATTCCGTTGCAGATCGGGCCGGGGGCCTGAGCGGCTTTAGCGATAAGGGTTTTTAAAACCCAGCCCCGCGAGGATGCGAATCTCTTCCGCCTCCATGGCTTCGGCGTCTTCTTTGCCGGTTTCATGGTCCCAGCCCTGCGCGTGCAGCGTGCCGTGCACCAGCAGATGGGCGTAGTGGGCCTGCAGCGTTTTTCCGTTGTCTTTGGCTTCCTGGGCCACCACGGGTGCGCACAGCACCAGGTCGGCGGTGACCACCGGCTCCTGGGTGTAGTCGAAGGTCAGCACATTGGTGGCGTAGTCGCGCTGGCGGTAGTCGCGGTTCAGTGCCTGGCCTTCGGCGGCGTCGACGATGCGCACGGTGATCTCGCCGTCAAGCGCGAGCGCGTGGCGTATCCAGCGGGCCACGCTGTGGCGCGGCAGGGCGGCGCGGTGGCGGGCGGCATTTTTCAGGTCGCCGAACTGCAGCGACAGGCTGAGTTGCTTAAGAGCCATTGCGGCTCCTTGCACCGGCGCGGCGGATGGGCACTGCGGGGGCTTCGGCAGTGCTCGCTTCCACGGAGGACAAACGGCCCGGTGATTTGTCATAGGCATCCACGATGCGCGCCACCAGCGGGTGGCGCACCACGTCGGCGCTGGTCAGGCGGGTGATGGCGATGCCCTTGACGCGCTTGAGCACGCGTTCGGCGTCCACCAGGCCGCTGAGCTGCGTGCGTGGCAAGTCCACCTGGCTCACGTCGCCCGTCACCACTGCCTTGCTGCCAAAGCCGATGCGTGTCAGGAACATCTTCATCTGCTCGGGCGTGGTGTTCTGTGCCTCATCGAGGATGACAAAAGCGTGGTTCAGCGTGCGGCCGCGCATGAAGGCCAGCGGCGCGATCTCGATCTGCTGGCGCTCAAAGGCCTTTTGCACGCGCTCAAAACCCATCAGCTCGTGAAGCGCGTCGTACAGCGGCCGCAGGTAAGGGTCCACCTTCTGGCTCAAGTCGCCCGGCAGAAAGCCCAGGCGTTCGCCGGCTTCTACGGCGGGGCGCGTCAGCACGATGCGCTGCACGGTGCTGCGCTCCAGCGCATCGACCGCGCAGGCCACGGCCAGGTAGGTCTTGCCGGTGCCGGCCGGCCCTATGCCGAAGGTGATGTCGTGGGTGGCGATGTTTTCCAGGTAGGTGCCCTGGTTGCCGGTGCGGGCGCGCAGGTCGGCCCGCCGGGTCGACAGCGTGATGCCGCCGTCGGGTGCGGTGCTCAGGGCAGTGTCGCCCGCCAGCATCAGCTGCACGGTTTCAGGTTCTATGGGCCGCTGCGCGATTTCATACAGCGCCTGCAGCACCTCCAGCGCCAGGGTCGCCTTGACTTTGGTGCCGTCGATCTTGAACTGCTCAAAGCGATGGGCGATCGTCACGTCCAGCGCCGCTTCGATGGTGCGGATATGGCTGTCCATGGGTCCGCACAGGTGGCCCATGCGGGTGTTGTTGGGCGGCGTGAAGGTGTGGCGAAGGATCAAGGCGGAGGTTTTCCTGAAAAGAGGGCCAAAGAGGCGCGTAAAACGCAATTGTCCGCCTAAATCCGCCATTTGGCCGGCGAACGGCTTCCCGGACCCGGCTGATAAGATTCCCCCATGATAGGAAGACTCTCTGGCCAGCTGGCCGAAAAAAATCCCCCGGAAATCCTGGTGGACTGCAACGGTGTCGGCTACGAAGTGCTGGTGCCCATGAGCACCTTCTACAACCTGCCCGCCCTGGGCGACAAAGTCAGCCTGCTGACGCATTTTGTGGTGCGCGAAGATGCGCAAATCCTCTACGGTTTCGGCAGCGCCACCGAGCGCGCGGCCTTCCGCCAGCTCATCAAGATCTCCGGCGTGGGCCCGCGCACGGCGCTCAGCGTGCTCAGCGGCATGAGCGTCGAAGAACTCTCGCAAGCGGTAACCCAGCAGGAGCCGGGCCGCATCATCAAGGTACCCGGCATCGGAAAAAAAACCGCCGAGCGCCTGCTGCTCGAATTGAAGGGAAAACTGGGCGCCGACATCGGCGTGCAGGTCAGCGTGGCCAACGACGCGCAGTCCGACATCCTGCAGGCCCTGGTGGCCTTGGGCTACAGCGACCGCGACGCCGCGCTGGCGCTGAAAGCCCTGCCAAAAGATATTGGCGTGAGCGATGGCATCAAGCTGGCGCTGAAGGCCTTGGCGAAATAGACGGTAAGCCAGTATGAGCATTCAAACCGACGATTTCTCCTCCGGCGACTTCCCGCCCGCCAAGCGCGTGATGTCGGCCTCGCCGGCCTCGCCCGGTGAGGAAGCCATCGAGCGTGCGCTGCGCCCCAAGCTGTTCGACGAGTATGTGGGTCAGTCCAAGGTACGCGACCAGCTCGAAATCTTCATAGGAGCGGCCAAGAAGCGGCAGGAGGCGCTGGACCATGTGCTGCTGTTCGGCCCGCCTGGCCTGGGCAAGACCACGCTGTCCCACATCATTGCGCACGAGCTGGGCGTGAATTTGCGGCAGACTTCGGGCCCGGTGCTCGAAAAACCCAAGGACCTGGCTGCGCTGCTGACCAACCTTGAAAAAAACGACGTCCTCTTCATCGATGAAATCCACCGCCTGAGCCCGGTCGTGGAGGAAATCCTCTACCCCGCGCTGGAGGATTACCAGATCGACATCATGATCGGCGAAGGCCCGGCGGCGCGCAGCATCAAACTCGATTTGCAGCCCTTCACCCTGGTGGGTGCGACCACGCGCGCCGGCATGCTGACCAACCCGCTGCGCGACCGCTTCGGCATCGTCGCGCGGCTCGAGTTTTACACGCCCGACGAGCTAGCGCGCATCGTGCGGCGCAGCGCCAAGCTGCTCAACGCGCCTATCGATGAAGACGGCGGCTTTGAGATCGCCCGCCGCTCGCGCGGCACGCCGCGCATCGCCAACCGCTTGCTGCGCCGGGTGCGCGACTATGCGGACGTCAAGGGCAGCGGCCACATCACGATGGACATCGCGAACAAGGCGTTGGCCATGCTGGACGTGGACCCGCAGGGCTTTGACGTGATGGACCGCAAGCTGCTCGAAGCCGTCATTCATCGCTTCGACGGCGGGCCGGTGGGCCTGGACAACATCGCGGCCAGCATTGGCGAAGAGCGCGACACGATTGAAGACGTGATAGAGCCCTATTTGATCCAGCAGGGCTATCTGCAGCGCACGCCGCGCGGGCGCATCGCCACGCTGGCCGCCTACCGCCACCTGGGCGTGGCCCCGCCGGCCAGCGGCAATGACATGTTTAACGCCCCCTGAGCATGGGACAGTGGGTAGCCCTGTCGGCGGCGGCAGACCCAAAAGCAGCCTGGACGAACGCCAGCGCCGAACAGCGATTCTTCAATTCAACAGCCCTGGGCGTGACGGTGGCTGTCCTGCTGGCCTATGCCCTGAGCGGCGTGGTGTTCGGCTACCTGCCTGTGTTTGTGCTGGAGGACTTTGCCATGCTGCAGGGAACGGCCGCATGGTTTGGCGCGGCCGGAACCGCCTGCCTGGCGCTGGGATGGGCCACCCACCTTGCGCAGCGCCACTGGTCAAGCGCCTCGGCGGCGGCCTGCACGACGTTTCGCCACATCTGCTACGTCGCCGTGGCAACCTGCGTATGCGTTCTCATTCTGGCGGACGTGTCTGGCGGCGCCCTGTCAAGGTTGCGATGGAGCGGACTGGCGCCCACGTCAGAGTGGCTGTTTGCTCCCCTGCCCTGGATCTGGCAACACCTGCTGCCGCTGGGATCGTACAGGGTGACGGGAAAGCTTTTCCTGGCAGGCGGTACGGCCCTTGCGTTCGCATTTCTTTTCCTCAAAGGGTTCAAACGGCCAAGGGCATTCATGTTTTTTCTTGGTACGGCCGCCTGCACCGCGGGGTTTTATTTTCTGGGCGATGCCGCGCTTGACTACAGCGCGGCACGTGGCCTGCCAGGCGCGTCGCCAGACTATGCCAAGGAACTGAAAACCAATCCGGGCCACTACAACGCCTGGAATTTTCTATCCTGGCTGGGAGCACTTGCCTGCCTGGCCTATGGAGTGATCATGATGTCCGTATCCCTTGTCATTCACGCCCATGACGCCAAGGCCCTGGTCGCGAGATCATGACACTACCGTTTTACTTCTGGGTTTTTCCCAGGCTTGCAGGCCGGATGTCTGCAGCTCTCCTGGGCCTGGCCTGCATGCTGGCCGGCTGCGTGGCTACCGGCAACCCACCCTCACCGCGCACGCCCAACCCGGCCGTGCCGCTGGCGGCCACTTCCAGCCTGCCGGAATTTCCCGAGCTGTTCAAACAAATGTCAGCGCTGTATGCCGATCACCCGCAGGCGCCCAGGATGCAGGACGGCGACGGCATGGGACGCAAGATTTCCGTCGCGCGCGTGCGCAAGCCGGGCGCGCTGGACGCCTTGCAGGCTTATCGCGCTCAGGGGCAGCACGGCCGCGTGGTGGTGATTGCGCTGCTGGATGCCGAGGGCAAGCTGCTGGATGCACGCGTGCTGTCGTCCACGCATGCCGAACTCAATGAGGCGGTGCTGCAATCGGCCCGTGAGGCCGAGTACCGCGGCGGCCGCATCGACGGCGCGGCTGCGCCCATGTATGCCGTCTACGGCGTGAATTTCTAAGAACCTGTTCACGGTCTAAACGGGGCCGCGTTGGGGTGCAATCGCGATGAGTGGGCCGACCGGGCACGCCGCATGGGCTCATGCCCATGCAAGGGCTCGGGCGGCTCAATCGCGCGATTTCACTCCCAACCCGGAGGGCAAGCGCCTTCTCGGGCGGTCTGCGGCGTTGCGGCGCTAGCCCATAGCCGGGCTATGGGCGTCGCACCGCGCCTTGCATCCCATCCCGAGAAGGCGCTTGCGCGGCCCCGTTTAGACCGTGAACAGATTCTGAAGCCCGCGGCTCAGTTCAGCGCGCCGCGCGCGTCAACGCGGAAGATGCGCTGCACGGTGCCGCTGCGCAGCCCGCCGGTCACACCTATCATGAAGTCGTGCAGGTTCACGGTCGGGTCACAGTGCCCCGGGATCAGCCACAGCATGCGGCCCAGGCCGGGCAGGCGTTTGCTCTCGCCGGCGGGACGCAGAATGCCGTGCTCGTCGCCGCCGTTAAAAAACTCGAGTTCGCTTTCGGCGTCGAAGGCATGCACCAGGGGCAGGCCCGAATCGATCGCATGGGCCTTGTGGCCGGCATCGCACACAGCGTGGCCGGTGTGCGTGCTGATGATCTGGGTCTTCACGAACAGCGCGTGTTCAAACTGCGGCTGGGCCGGGTCGCGCTCGTTTTTCGCGTAGTCGGCGTCCATGAACATGAAGGAGCCGGCCTGCAGCTCGCCGTAAACGCCGCTGGCGGCCTCCAGCATGAGGCTGCCGGTGCCGGCGCCGGTGACCAGGTCCACCGTGATGCCCTGGGCCTCGACCAGCTTGCGCGTGAGCACCACGGCCTCCACAGCCTTGGCGATGGCGTCGCGCCTTTCGTGCGCGCTGCGCATGTGCTGGGCCTTGCCGTGGTAGGCCTGCAGGCCGGCAAAGCGCAGGGCCGGGTGCTTGCGGATTTCGAGCACCAGCGTGACGGCGGCGGCGCCGGGCTCGACGCCGCACCGGCCCTGGCCGACGTCGATCTCGACGAACACGTCGATGATGGTGGCCACGCCGGTGGCATTGCGCGCCTCTGTCATGGCCTGGGCCAGGCGGATCACGCCTTCGGTGCTGTCGACCGCGATGGACAGGCGCCCGCCCTGGGCCGCGAGCTTTTGCGCGAGCACGGCCACGCGCGCCAGCTTGGCGGGGGCGATGACTTCATTGCTGATGTATACGTCGGTGACGCCGCCGGCCACCATGGCTTCGGCTTCGGCGGTCTTCTGCACGCAGACGCCGACCGCGCCGGCGCGCATCTGCATCTTGGCCAACGTGGCGCTCTTGTGCAGCTTGGCATGCGGGCGCCAGCGGATGTTGTGCTTTTTGGCGAATTCGGCCATGCGTGCGAGGTTGCGCTTCATCGCGTCCATGTCGATGACCAGGGCCGGGGTGTCGATGTCGTTGACCGGCTTGCCGATCAACTCGGCCAGGCGGGTGGGCGTGGTGCTCATGAGGTGCGTCTTATCTCTTTTGGTATTTATTGTTGCGCACCCAGCGGGTCTCGGGCCTTGCCGCCGGGGAATGCGCTGTCGTCCAGTGTGCCATCGTCCAGGTGCTGGGTGTCGGCCCAGCCGACGAGCGTAAAGCCTTCGGGGGTCCAAAGGAGGCGGTTGATGGCCGCATTGCCGAGTTCCCAGGTGCGCGGCGCCTGGATATCGAGCCGCGTCGCGGCGCGGTAGAGCACGTCCATCACGCCGCCGTGGCCGACCAGTGCGATCAGCTCGCCTGGGTGGGCAGCCGCCAGGCGTTCGGCGGTGGCGACCACCCGGCTGCGCAGCGCGATCAGCGATTCACCGCCGGCGGGCGCGAATTCCGGGTCGCGCTTGCGCCAGCGCATGGACTGGTCGGGCAGCAGGGCCTCGATCTCGGCAAAGGTCTTGCCCTCAAAATCACCGAAGCCGCGCTCGCGCAGCCCTTCCTCGCGCGTCACCTCAATGCCCTGGATGCGGGCCAGGTACTGCGCGGTTTCCCAGGCGCGAGTCAGGTCGCTCGCATAGATGGCGCTGATGGGCTCGTCGGCCAGCGCCAGCGCCATGCGCTCCGCTTGCCGGCGGCCGGTTTCATTGAGCGGAATGTCCAGGTGGCCCTGGATGCGGGTGTCGACGTTCCAGGTGGTTTCGCCATGGCGAATGGCAATGATGCGTGTAGGCTCAAACATTGGGCCCCCACGGTCGCTCACTTCGTGTAGCTCCCGAGGCCCTGCAGGCCGCGGCTCGCGAGACGCTTCGCCTCTGTCGCCCGTCCAAGCCTGCGCGGGCAGGCTTGGAGCCGCGGGCTCCAGCCCCTCGGGGGCCGCTGCGCCTGCGGTCTGGCAAAGCCAGTCCCGCGGCCCCTGCTGGTAAAGAGCTGGGCGACTCCTCGATGTAATGCGTCAGGACCATATCAGCGAGGTATTTCGACATTGATGCGGCGCGTGCCGGGCGGCGGCTGCGGGAAGCCGCGCAAAGCCGAATCGAGCATGGCGGGCAGCACGGCCAGGGTATCGCCCCAGACACCGTCGTGCAGGGCGCGCGTCTCAAAAACAACCTGGTTGCTGCGCAGGTCGCGCATCACGATGCTGAGTTCGCGCTTGAAATAGGGCGGCTCCGCAATCGCGCCGCCAATCGGGAAGGACAGGCCGATCGAGCCGCCGCGGTTGCCGCCCCCCACAAACACACCGCTTCCATAACCAAAGCCGCCGTAGGGACCGTAAGCGTAAGGCCCGCGGTCAACGATCTGGGTGCTGGCCGTGACCTGCACGCTGTAGCGTGCGGCCGGCGTATTGAGTTCCATCCCCACCTTGGACAAGGCGCTGCGCGCCAGGCCTTCGACCGCGTCCTGGACGGAGCCCGCGGCTTGCTGTGAAGGCAGGCGCTCGAAGCGGTAAGGCGTGCCGGGCGCGGGGGGCGGGCCGTTCCAGTTGTAGAAGGCGGTGACGTCGCTGTCCACCACGCGAACGGAGGAGCAGCCGGCCATGAAGAGCGCCGAGGCTGCCAGCGCAAAAACAAGGGCCAATGTTCGTTTCATAAGGCCTCCATGAAGATTCGGCGATCAGTTGGACCGAATGCCGATGACTGAATGCCCGGGGAGCACCGGCTCCCGGAACTCTTCGGCATCAAAGGCCTTGTCGCCGTCTGCATCGGCGACGCCGGTGGCCTTGATGCCCTTGAAATCGTGGCGCTTGTTGTCCATCAGGTGCGACGGCACGATGTTCTGCAGCGAGGCGAACATGTTCTCGAGCCGGCCGGGGAATTTTTTCTCCCACTCGCGCAGCATGTTGCCGACCTGCTTGCGCTGCAGGTTTTCCTGGCTGCCGCACAGCGTGCAGGGGATGATGGGAAATTCACGCACCTGCGCCCAGCGCGTGAGGTCTTTTTCGGTGACGTAGGCCATGGGGCGGATCACCACGTTCTTGCCGTCGTCGCTGACCAGCTTGGGCGGCATGCCCTTGAGCTTGGCGGCGAAGAACATGTTGAGGAAAAAGGTCTGCAGCATGTCGTCGCGGTGGTGGCCCAGCGCGACCTTGGTGCAGCCGAGCTCGCCGGCCACGCGGTACAGGATGCCGCGGCGCAGGCGCGAGCACAGCGAGCACAGCGTCTTGCCTTCGGGGATCACGCGCTTGACGATGCTGTAGGTGTCCTGGTTCTCGATGTGGAAGGGCACGCCCAGCTTGCCCAGGTACTCGGGCAGGATGTGCTCGGGAAAACCGGGCTGCTTCTGGTCGAGGTTGACGGCCACCAGCTCGAAGTTGATGGGCGCGCGCTTTTGCAGCTTGAGCAGGATGTCCAGCATGGCGTAGCTGTCCTTGCTTATTGGCACACCTGCCCGACCTCCATTCTGTAATTCCCTCTTTTTTCTCCTATGGCAAGTCCGAGTAGAACGCGTCCGATCTTTACCAAAACTCTTGTTTTGGAAAGATTCCGGGGGTTGTTGAGTGAAATGTTTACAAAGGGACATCAATGACTAAACAAATTGATTTTGGGGTTGTTTGATTGTCAGGTCTTTTACGCATTAACCGATTACGGCGGATGAACACGAATCATGTAGGCAATTTTCTCTAGCCCCTAGCTCCGCGCGTACGCAACTGATCGAGTGGAAGCCTACTTCTTCACTTATCGTTTCTGAAGCAGTTCAGCAAAATCCAATAGCAACCGTTGATCGGCAGTGGCCAAGCCCGCCATGATGGTCGTAATTTTGCGAGCTTGATCGCTTGGTAACGCGCTTGTTGCCGCTAACAGGTCGCCAATACCGACATCTAGTGCATCGGCGATAACCCAAAGGCGCTCCAACGAAGGCATAGAAATGCCGCGCTCAAATCGGGAGACGGTTTCTGCGTCGACCTCAACCAACCCGGCAAGCTCATCTTGCGTCAGCTTGCCAAGCTTACGCCGCTCAGCAATGGAGGCGCCCAGTTTCCGCCGGAAGTCCTCGGGAAATTCCCTTTTTTTTGGTCGCACGTCACATCCTTTGATACGTATCAAAGTGTTGACAATCGACGTGATATGTAGAATGATCTTATTTGCTGATAGTCAACAAATTAGGTCTAGTTGACATGTAAGAGTGGTCAAACTTAGCCGCCCATAATTTTTTCGCATGGTCGTTACTTACAAAGAGCCCAAAGCGCCATTGAACCCGTTTGGGGAAGGACTGCCCCATTATTGGAGGGCCGCGGAGTTCGCTCTGCAGCGGTACAAGGACTGCTCATGCTTGAAGCTCTTCGCCCTAAAGCCTCAACAAGCTTAAAAGAACTGACACGGCTGACGGCTTCTGACTGTCAGCACCTGCTGTACCCTTCGGCTCTCAAAGAGACAGTCCTTTTGTGTTTGGCCAGGGATTTGAGGATGATTGATCGCCTCTCATTTGAAGGGGGTGAGCTCGACGCGCCACTTGCACCTTCGCTCTTTGTGGTCTGCGAACTTTTGATGCGGCCCGGTACCAAGTACCACGCAAGCGGTCAATTCCAAATGACAGAAACCGGTCTTGCCCGAGCGATCAAGGCGCTGCAGTGTGCTGTCGAGAGAGAGATAGTCAGCCGCATAGTCGGAATAAGCAGCGAACTTAATGAGGACGACTTCTTTCTCGCCGAACTCGACCGAATTCAGTGCGAGGAAGAAGCTGACAGATGAACGTGATCTCAGACCGCGCGATTACGAAGCTCTTCCGGGGTTCGGCATGGTAGAGGTCCACGCGTTCCGCAGGAATTAGCCGGAGACATGCGCAATGGATAGCCAACACGACGCCGAATTTATTGAAGCCCTGCAGGGGGTAGGACTTGCCCCTATGCTTTCGCCAACTCGGTACATCAGCATGCTCGGCATAGACGCCAAAACACTGGCTCGAAATGCACGTGTACCAGTGAGCACAGTCACCAAGACTCCGGATGCCGCCAATATCCAACGGTATCTTAGGAACAATCTCCGCGTCATTAAGGCGGCATATGACGTCTCGGGTGGTGATCTGGCGAAATCGTTGCATTGGTTTCGAACAGAACCACTTCCAATGTTCGGCCAGAGAACCGCGGAGCAAATGGTTTCTGCTGGCCAGGTGGACGACGTTATCCGCCTGATTGATTCTTACCGCGCCGGCGCGGCAGGCTAACCACCTGCAATTTCGCCAGGAGTATTCAATGCAGCTCAAAGGTATTGAGGCAGTCAGCGTGGTCGATCAGATCAGGTGCGATCGATGTGATAAAGAAGTCCATCGCACCGGGTCCGATTTCGAACAAATGACGTCCATTGGCTTTGACGCGGGTTATGGCTCGATTTTTGGTGATGGCAATCGGGTGGAAGTCGATTTATGCGAGCCATGCTTGCGTGCAACCCTCGGTACCTGGCTTAGAGTGCGTGCGCCCTGGAGTATTGATCAAATGCCCTTGTGGCAAGTTTGGACCGCTGTCGGGCGGCCGCTACCAATCATGGACAGCCAGAATCCCGGTCGCTTTATGCATCCATACAGAGTGCTGACAGCCCAGGAGATGGGTGATCATCTGAAGTGCTCGCCTGAGGCGGTTTATGAGCGCGCGGTCGCCGGCGAATTCATTTTCCTTTCGTCGCCAGCCCGAGTCGATGACCGGCGCTACCCTGCGTTTCAGCTCGATGAACGCTTGGACAAGTCGCTGCTGAAGCAAACCATCCAGAAATACCTAGAAGCCGACGTCAATTCGACCTTGCTCTGGAGTTTCTTGCGGAGCCCGCAAAAGATATACGCCGGCCTGACCGCTATTGAAATGCTGCTGGGCGGTATGCCGCCTCAATATGACACGCTGACGCCCGAGGAAAGGGCCGACATATTCCTCGACGTGGTGGACGAAGAGATTTCGCGTGTGCGCTGGTAAGAGCTTGCGGGAACAGAAGAGTTTTGACCTACGCGTCAAAGCCATGAGGTGCTTCCTCAACTACGAAGAGCTGCGGGATGGAATTCTGGTGCACTCAGGATTGGGTGGCCTGGTCACGCGAGTCCTTACCAAGCTACCCATTGAAACGGGTCAGGTCCAGCTACGGATTTCGTCTACCAGAAAGTAATTGCCATGGAAAAGTTGACACCTTGGTTTGATGCCAAGTTACATTCTCCGTCCCGCGAGGGATGGTACGACTGCAAAGAATGCAACGCCAGGCATTATTTTAGGGATGGGCTTTGGTACAGAAACCAAAAATCAATCCGTGACGGAAACATGACGATCCGGAAGATGCACTGGAGAGGTCTGAGACGGGAGTCATTGGTCACAGGATTTTGATTTTCTACTCTGAAGCGCTGTGGCCTTTGTGTTCAACAGAAACCGCAAGGAAGTGCGTATGAAATCCTCCGATGTGACCGGGGAAGATACTCCCGACGACGAAAAAGAAGTCTTGGTGCCGGAAGACTTCCCTCACGATCCGTTTCCGGCTGTGTTGGCCGGCGCGCAGCCGAAAATTGTTGCACGTGAGGTCGATGGCCGCTATGTCGTCGGCCTGACTGAAGAGGAACGCCGTGGACGGTACCTCATGTGCCTAGATCTTGTAGAGCAACTGACCGGCTACACCGAGAGGAAGCGCATTGAACGCCACGATCTGACTTTGACCAGGCTATTGGATGAAGTCGATGTCGGCATCAGGCGTAAGGGATGGGAGCTTGGCAAAGTCGAGTTCGACTGGATCATCAGTAGATTGCGATCGCATTTCCTTTGAAGTCTATGGACAGCTTCGGTATTTGCTGTACAGCTAAGAAGAGGTTTATAGCTAAATCAACATACAAATATCTAATATATTCGTCATTCAAAAGACGAATATATTCGACAATTACAAAAGTTGCCGCTATTGTGTTGGCATGGCCATCCTCAGTGAACTTTCGCATGTTGTAAAACGCCAGAGATCCGACATGGGTCTCAGCCAGGAACGTCTTGGTGAGTTGGCAGGCCTATCGCGTGCAACGATCAACGAGCTTGAAACCGGGAAGCTAGCCAATCTAAGTCTCACGCGTGCCGAACGCTTAGCTAACGTGTTGGGTTACGGCCTAGGGGTGACGGGCATCCGCAAGCCAAAATCAGATGAACAACCTGGCAACGCGCTAGAAATGGCAGCACGTTCAGGCAGCATTAGCTACAGCGAGCCTATACCGCCCGCCACCCTGCGTCACGCACTGGTCACCGGCACAATTCCTCCCAAGCACATTGCACAGATGCGGGCCGTGCTTGACGAGGCTCCGTTGAGCGTGCTGTCTGCGGCCGTGGCTCAAATAGAGTTGGAGAACGGTGCGTCACGCAAGGTAACGTGGCAGAGAATGCGCCAACTGGCAGGGGTAATGGCCTGTACCCGCGATATCTGGTCTTGACTGTCCGCCTAAAATCGGTTTGCGGGGTTTGGTCCCCTTTTTATCGACCTGAGAGAAAACTCAAAATGGGCAATAAATCTTTTAATAACAACCACCTGGCTGGGTTTTCAGCGGCCAGGTTATACCGCAGGCGCGATGTTATACCGCAGACCTTGCGGTATACATGACGTTAATCCAGCTGACGGATGGTTGGCCTGACGCGTTTGCCGAGCTCAATGTAGAGCTCGACCGCTCGGATCCTGTCTTCGTATGAATACATGAACTACCTCCTGGTAGTCCAAGTTTTTGTCCGCCCCCCCTCGGGTCAGACTTCAGCGGAATTCAACATGCTGGGCACTACATGCAGTCATGGCATGTAACAAGCCGCCTAAATCTCGTGTGGTGAGGCGATCATGCAGTTGTTTATCGGTTTTAAGTCTGACCTCCCCTTTCTGTCCTGGCATTTAGCGTTTCTTGATTTCCATCAGCAGCGTCATTGCTAATAAGCGCGAGGTGGGAGCGGTCAATACCCCAATAATCGAGCAAACAGCCAAGGAATCCGCGTGCCTCATTTGAGCTGATAGTGTGGTGTTTGAATTCTCGAGCCATCGACAGCTCCTCCAATTCCTTTGCAATTTGAAATAAATTTCCAAGCACATCTCTACGTCCAAAGTAGTCACCAAGAATGGCGGAGGGAATAGTGTCAAGGCTGTTTTCGACCTTCGCCCTAACTTGACTTGCAATAGCCCGGCCTTGGTTGGCGTATTCGGACACCAAGCCGATTGACAAGTCCACCAGCTTCCTCATACCAGTACGTCCTTTCGATCCGTAAGTAAACCCTTCCGCAAGCAGCTTTGATCGCTCAGATGTTTCGGAAAAGGAAAGATCTCGCAATTCGAAATCGACACCAATCGCAATGAATGAACCTATCAAATATAGGCAGCGTAATGCGTTGGATGCCTCGATTTTTCGGGTGGTCGCTTGTTCGGCGAAGAAGCGACCTTGAGCAAGCCACTCAATACAAGTATCAAAGGATGGGCCGCTCGCAAGTAACGCCTTACTCTCTCGAATGCGCGCTTTCCAGTTTCCGTCTAGCTTATTGAGCGAGTTGCTTCCTATAAGGTCCAGAAACTCTTCGTCCGTGAGGCGTTGTTGTAGATGACCATCTCGATTCTGCAACTTACTGAGAAAAGTGCCGTCAAGGACCAATACGTCGAGCTCGCGTCCGAAGTCTTTGATCTCGGGTCGCTTATCAGTCGTAGCAACAATCGCTCGGTTGGCGCCGACAGCCTTCTGAAGGCCTGAACACCAAAAAATTCGTTCAATCGCCTGCGGTGTCTTCTTCGCTTTGATATCGACAATGGCTATTTCACGCGAAACTGACGAAGCACGCCCGTACAACCAGCAGTCGATATCCGTGACGTCGTAGCCTTCATAAATGAAGGGGACGCCGCGAACGACAAAATATCCAGCCTTCATGAAATATGCCCGCAATGCTTCTTCTAGCATTGGGCCTTTGGAGATAGTCCCTGTCATCATTTTCTCCCGGTGGTGCGCAGCACCCTCAAAATGTCATTTGTTGCCGCAGGCGATTGTTTCAATTGTTTCTTCCGTGCGCGCTGTTGATTTTCTTCGGGGCCGCGGTAACGGGTGACTGCAGCAGTAGGTAACGCATCCAAAGAGTGCTCGCTCACATCTCCTTGAAGAATTACTTGCAGTGCAAGTTCGCCTACTTCTTTCTTTAGGAGAGTCATCATCGGACCATATCGGCCCTTCTTCGATCCAGGCGCTACTTGGACGACACCCTTGAGTTCCAAAATTCGATAGTCTTCGGCGATCGCTGGGACTGGCCCGATCGGCTCCCCACGAATCAGTGTTCCCAACAGCGCTGACACCAAATCAATTTTTCCGCGCGAACTGGGGCTTTTCGTCATCCCATAGGTTATGGAGCTGACAAATGCTTTCGCCAAATCAAACGCATCCTCGACCATGGAGGTGCTGTACTTTCTAAATGCGGATGGCAAAGTGATGAATCCGGTCTCTTCTCTCGAATTGCTAACAACGTTGAGATCGAAGAAGCCGACGGACATTACTTTTTGAAAGAGGGTTTCGCCGAGCATGCGATTTATCTCGGCAACATCCAGACAGCCGCGTTGTTGCAAGAGAGCGGTAGCCTCCCTCAGTAATCGCTGTTCGGCCGCTGCGAGTGAGTCAAGAACCTTCTTAACTCGTATTGGATCGTCACGCCTAAAGAGGTTTCCGTTGAACAGCAACTGCTCGCCACCGGGAAGGGCCTCAAAATCAATGAATCCAATATCGGTGGCCTCCGTGATTGTTTGCTTAGTCTGCGCCACAGGCAACTGGAACCGATCTCCGATCTCCTCCGCCTCTCGAATGCTGATGGGCGCACTAGAAGCCACCTCCGCGAGTTCCAAAGAGGCTCTTTCGGAGTTTGTAGGTCCAATCGCTTCGAAGATTCTCGTTGTATGTAGCAGCGTTGTTTGCGTGGTAATGCCCAACACACTCACACCATTCGCAGATTGGTCTATAACGTCTCGCTCTTTGAGCGTCCGAAGCAGCTCCGGCAATTCGAACACCGTATTGATGTTCGCCGCATCAGCTAAAGCCGCAACCTTGTCTGAGGAAAGCACGCTCTGCTTGTCTGCGGAAATGGCTGATAGGAGAATGCCGGCCTTTCCGGCCTTATATATCCGCTCATAGCCTCGCTGGCTTTCTACACGCTGCAGCCGCTGCGTGTGGTGGATCAACCAAGAACCTATCGTCTTTTCATCCATTTCGCCCCCCTGAAAACTGCAATGATCTCGTTGATATCTGTGTTGAAACGCAGATTCCAGCGATGTTATTACCAGAGAATAGCCGAGGTTAGTGTCCTAAACCGGAGAAATATGAGCGCCCCTAGGACTTCGCCCAGCCGTTACTTCGCGAGCCGCCTTTTTGGGGAGACCAGTTGGCAGGCGGATGGCAGGAAAGCCCAAGACTAAGGCAAACAAGAGGTCGCTTACTCATGTACGCGAGGAGGCGGCCATGATCAAGGTCTGCCCCATCCCAGTGGCAACGCCAATCGACAAACGTCACGTGGGTCCATCTTGTGCAGATCTTTTGCCATTCGAGAATGCCGCGGGCGTAACAGTCCGATGGGACGCTGCCTGGCTCTTTTCTGCATAACCGTGCGCCCGAATACCGACTTGAAGTTGGTGCCGGCAAGATCCTTGGCTGAACGTGCTCCGCGCGAATGACCACCCGCCACTGCGCTCGGGGGTTACTTACCGTTGCTTCAGGCACCTGTCGTCCCCGATCAAGACCAGCTCAAAGGACCTCTAGCGCTCACGCCCCCTCAGCGTGCCGCCGATTCTTTGCCATATGCCCAAGTCATAGCCAGCGTCATGGCCTGATTGACGCTGTTGGGAGGTCGGCAGCCCGCAGTCCTGCGCGCGAACTAGGCCAAATTTCACTGCATTCATTAAGCTGGTTCGCCGTTTTTGTGGTTTTATATGCAGTCTGACATTAATATACTGTATAAAATTACACTATACAAATATTCGTGATTAAAGTACGATTTCGCGCATACAAAACACGGATTTTCGTGAATTCAACCCCAGAATCAACTGAAGGAAAGCGTTTCGCGGAGTTTCTCCGCGCGGCCATCTTTAGTTTGGAACGTTCCCGCAGGAAGTCAGTTACCCAGAAGCAGTTCGCCCAAGAAATTGGGGTGAGTCATCGCGCTTTACAGGATTGGTTGAACGAACAGAGCACTCCCAAGTCCGCCTCAGCGGTTCTGCGTCTGATGTGCGCAGTTCCAGATCAGGGTGAATTGCTACGCTTGCTCGAAGTGTGGCTTGGAGACTCTGCTCAAACCGACAAACGCTAAAACATAAGGAGCAGTCATGGACATCAAGTTCTACCGATCCAATGAGAAGCCATACGGTGCATTCAGCAATCTGTATCGCAGAGAGATCGTCTTTGAGGGCGTTACTTACGCCACCTCGGAGCATGCTTATCAAGCGGGCAAGGCGCGCAAAGATGCTGTGCGGGAATGGCTTCTCGCGGCCCCCACTCCTTCATTGCTCGCCATGGCGGCGCATGGTCTTTATGTTTGGGACATCCAGCCCGGCTGGTCGAAAACGAAATTCGACCGTATGAAGCGAGTGCTGCAGGCCAAATTCACGCAACACGCCGACTTGGCGAAGTTACTCCTGTCGACAGGAAATGCGCGCTTGGTTGAAGCCGCAACTGTCGATAACCTCGTCAATCGCACTTGGGGAGAGGTCGACGGCGTCGGGAAGAATATGCTCGGCCAGCTGCTGATGGAGGTACGGGAGGAACTAGCTGCACAAACTCCACAACCTAAGCGCCGCCAGCAGAACAAATCTTCAAAGCGCGAGCTGCTTGCAGCATAGAGGATCCGTCCAACCAGGTCCGATCATCTCTTGCCAAGCCCTGAGCGCCGGGATTTCGATCGAATCTTCCTCAGCATTGTGGTTGTCCATGAGCTGACGGGCAACGTCCACGAGATCTTCGGCGTCTCGGCTGCTCGCCATCGCGCGTGCGCCTTCGAACATGCAGTTCATTGCTGCCAGGGCCTGACCAAACCTTAACGCGGACGATACCTCTTGCTGAGACGCACGATGCGTAGCAAGGCCAGCTCGCATAAACCAATACAGCGCGCCTGCAGTGCACCAGTCCCCGGAGCCGCTTGTGTCCGCCACGAACGGTGCGGTAATGGAAGGCAGTCGACTCCATTCGCTAGACTTGGGCATTCGAAACCGCAATCCCTCAACACCGTCAGTGCGAATTTCGAGAAAATTAGCGCTATTGCCGCCTAAGCTGTCAATGCGGTCAGACGCATACTTCACCACGTGGCTGAGCGATACGCACCGCCAAAACTCAGCGTCTAGAGTTTTAGGCGACGGCTCGAAAACGATGATCGATCCCTTGTTTCGGAAATGCGATGCTAGACGCGCGTTCAGTGCCGTTGCCCGGTCAAAAAAGAACACCTGAGGTACCGGGGCTTCATCAGCCACATCGCTCGCAAGATCGGCAACTTCGGGGTCAATCCGCGCAGATTTGCTTCCACAAATGGGACAGGCAAAACTGTAGCTTGGCCGTCCATCGTGGAGCGATTGATAGACGACGGGGGTTCTGGCGATCTCGAGGCTTCGCAGGAACGAAGTCACGGCGCCGAGACTCGCGAATTCGCTTCGGATCAAATCGGCAGCCTGGTCTTTTCCTAGGTGGGCCACTGGATAGCTTCTCCAGCCCAAAAAAGCCAAGATCGCCAGAACGTTCCCGGCTGAGCCTCCAACAGCGCGGTATTGCGCACTAGTACCGACCAGCACGTCATATGCGAAGAAACCTCCACCTACGACGCTGGGATGAACAGTGCGTTTTCTCACTCGGGGCATCATTTTTGATAAGGACTTCCGGCAAGCCACAGGTGCCACGAGACGTCCGGGTTGAGCGTCTCGACGACCGGCGGAATTGCTGATCTGCAGCTATAGCCTACCGTCTCCACGTAAAGCATGGGCAACTCATGCTCAATCGCTGCCAAGAGCATCCCTACACTGCCCACCCGCCACCCACTCGGAGACAGAATACTGACAGTTTTTCGACCCCCGTGCCCGAAGGTCCGGGCGCGTACCTCATGCAATCGTGAAATTGTTTTGAATACGTCCATAGGATCAGTCTCATGAGCGTAAATAAGATCCAAGGGCCCGGTTTCCCACTGGTCGCGGATTGCCTGATGGTGTTCCCACAGTAGTCTATCGCCGCGCTTGGGGTCGTAGGACGGGAACGGAAGTATAGGGCAGACCTCTGCAACGTCCTGTATCTCCCCGTACATGAGATCGAGTGCCGACCCCATGCCTTCTGCGAGTTGCGGTACCCACAGCTTCATCAAGTCACCAGAGCGATCGGAGCCCATAGATCCCTGAAACCCGTGTACCCAATCGGCCCGGTCGTTAGCCTCAGCCACGATTTCGAGAGACTTCTTCCGGTTCCCTGCGACGACGAGGTGCATATTGACGTTATGCCGCAAGGCGAACTGTATTGCCTGCTTCGCGATCGGAAAGCAGGTGCCGCGTGACATACCGGTGGCATCAATCACTATGTCGGTGTAGCCAGGGGTCAACCATTCCGCGGCCGCACTTACGGCTGCTCGACCGGCGGTAGTGGCGCCGTCTGGCGCCACTACGTCAATTTCAGCAAACCTCGCACGGCTTGCGCCCAGCGACGAGAGAAGATGGACTTGATGCCGTTGCCCGAGCTCCAGCAGTTCGACCTGCACCGATGGTCGTCGCTCAATAATAAAGCCGAAGTCGACGTTCTTCGACGGCGCTAGCAGACCAGGGAAGTAATGGCTGGCCGTTTCGAGTCCGACCGTTCCGATGAACAGCACCTTTGCAGCAGGTACCAGGACGTCTTTAACGAATTCCATTGCCTCGGACCCGGCATGGCTGATGCACTGGTCGCGCGAAAACATCCGGTTCATGGCCGCATCGCCTCAACTAGCTCCGAAAGCTTTCCTTCGATAAAACCGCCCTTGTTGAGCGGCAGGCCGTTTGCAATTATGGGAAGGCCTCCGAGCTCAAACAGACACCACTTGCGCTTTTTGCACTCGTAGTTTTCATGAATCGACAGCGTGTTGTACGCCAACGCGTAGTGAAGCACCGGAACCAGCTCAGCGCCCGCTTCCGCGATTCGATCCATCTCTGCTTGAGGTATCGCAAAAGCATTCGCACCTTGGGTCAGTGGGGCATTGGGTTCGGTCGTGCGTGCCACGCATTTCATCGCGATAAAGTTCACCATACGCTTGACTGAGTCACTTCTGGGAAAGTCCCATTGTTTAATCGCTTCGCGCGCATGCGTCAAAAGCACTTTGTGCTGCTCGCGGGGATCTAGCGTGGGTTCCTTGCCGCGGATAATCTTCGCTTCGACCTGCTCAACTAGGGCGCCCGCGAGACCAATAAACTGCTCTATGTTTGCTGTACTGCAGTCCGCCAAGCGATCAAATCCAAAGTAAAACGGGCGCTCGAAGTCGTGGAGAAGTTGTATCTCGGCACCTTGCACCAAGCGAGATACCCAGGCGCTTTTCTTTATCTCGACTGGCTCATCGTTGGCCTCCTCATCCTCTTGCGGAGACTCATCCTCCATCGCGAACATATCGCCCTGCGCTCGATTCCTGATTTCGCGCTGCAGAAGAATGCGATAGATCGCGGCTGACACATCGGGCTTCAGAGAGTCGGGTATCTGTCCCTTGAGCGCACGTAGGTTGCCTGCGGGCAGCGCGGACTCGGTTTCGAGCGCTTTTATTTGGTTGTTGAGATCGCGCAACTGCGCGGTCGAGAGCGTCGGCGCTTCCTCGCGCAGGCACTTGTCGAGGTTCTCGATGCCGCGCCGGACAAATATCGGCATCTGGGAGAAGTAACGCTTGGAGACGTCCCGAGCTACAGGCCGAAATTTGACCCGGGTAGATTCGCGCTGCATGGGTTTGATCAGGCGGTCGCGCCTTGGCGTGGTGCCGGCCCGGGTTGGTTGGAGTTCATCGGCAAGTGCTTTCCTGAACTCGGTGTGCCCGATCGCATCCACCCTGGTCATTACCCACCGCGCGATCTTGATGTCCCGGTTTCGCAGCCAAAGATCAATGTCCGCGAATTGCGAAGCATGCAACTCGTGCGCGTCGTCCAGGATCAGCATAGGCTGCACGGTGACTGGCTGGTCGGTAACCCCCGGGATATTCGGCACTTGGATAGCCTCTAGGGCATCAAAGAGGTCATACCGGACCGACAACGGCTGACTGGTTAAGTCCTCCTCGCGGGGGGGAACCAGAGAGGTGATGATCTTGAAAATTTCTTCCTCAACCGCCCGCGCATGGTCGCGGAACGCCGCGACATCATCGAGGCGCAGCAGCTTAGCCTGCGATTCGGCGTCTTCGCGCGGAACCAATTTGACCTTGGAGACGTCAATCTCGCTGCGCTCGATCTTGCGAATCCAGCCCAGCGCAGTGCGCGCCTGAATGAACGAACGAAGCAGGGAATGCCGGACCGATTCCTGATAGGGAAGCTCCCAAAGTTCGCGAAGGCTCGAGCCGGATGCAAAGCGGAAGCCAAGAAAGGCCGGAACTCGGTCAGAGAAAACGCCTTTGTCGTGAAGAACCGAGGCGAGTTGGCGGTAGTCTCTGTTGTAGTCTGACCTCGACAGAGTCACTAAGGTGTCGAACTCAAATAGCCGTGCCATGGTCGTTTTGCCGCTACCAGGTGTGCCAACGACGATAACTAGACGGTCGAACTGGTCGCCAGCGTCCTTGTCGAAGAACAGGCGTAGCGGCTCAGGACTGGTCAACGAGAGTAGTCCCTGAGCGTCCGAAATGTATTCGGTCGCGCGCTTCTTAAATGGATTGTCCATGGTCTACGTGCCGTTGCTTACGTGGGAAAAGTGGGCGCATTTTTTCGGGATGCTCGCCTTGGCCCCACAGGAGGGCAATCGAATTGTTCGGCGTGTTGTGGTCGAGCACGACGGGAAGCCCACATTGCTTGTACCCGTACCATATGTCCTTCCCCAAGCTATCGCTTTCCACAGTAAAGTCGTAGTAGGTCTTGATGAGGTCTACGAGAGTTTCTTCGGACAGATCGGAGATTGAGTCATCGGCGCGCATGACATGGCAAAACGTCAAATCGAAATTGAACCGGGGCCGCGTTTTGCTGTAATCGTCCAGCATTCCTTTAATTGTTTGGGCTGCGCGCTCTGAGGCAAGATAGTGGTGCATGTGCATTACCGCACCTTCGCTAACATGGCTTCCAACGTACGCTTCGGTTGGCCCGCAGAATCTCTCCAGCTTGCCCTTCCATAGATTTGGCTCGTCCGCGTTCCGCCGAACGAGCGTAGACCCTGACGCGGTGAAGTCGTCGATCAAGCATATGCGTTCGAAGAGTGCGTTGTCGTCGGGGCACTTCTCTTTGGCAAGACGCTTGCGAAGTTCATTGAGCAGATCGTCCCACTTCGTCTTAGTAATCTCGCTGCTCGGAACCACCTGCTCATTTGAGATGACGCGCTCATTCTCGCGTCGAAAAACATCGATGCGCGCGCCGTCGCTCAGCGCGACATATAGCGTGCGAAACGAACTGGCGCGGATGCGCGCCAAAGCTGTTGCGTCAGTCCATGTCTGGTGAAACTTGAGACCAATACTTTTGCCAATCTCTAGACGTATCCGGCGCTGTATGGCGGGATAGGAGAGAGACACCAAGTGATTCATTTCCCTCTGCCCAATGTATACGACGTGGCGGCGCAAAAATCTATACGCGACGCGTCGCTCTTCGAGCGTCTTAAATTGCTGTAGCCAATGAATCAGATGCACGTAGAACCGCTCCCCTGGGCCATACCCTTGGTAGTGGTCGAACTTCGTCTCCACCATAACGCGCAGCCAGTCGAACTCGTCGGCCGCCTCTGTTGTCTCCCATTCCATCAAATCAAAGATGATGCGCAATGCCAACTGCTTTTTCATGATTAATCGGCCTTTCGTGCCGGCCCTTCAATCATCATCTGCGCCGCCTGCAGGAACGCGGGCTTGAAATTGGCTAGGCCATTGGTGCAATCAAGGGCTTGCAGGTAGAAAAGTGTTCCTTGGACTCCTCTGCGGTTGCTGGGCAACAAGTCCCAGCAACTCGTCGGGTCTGGCGAGCAACTCCCTACGCTCAAACTCAAGCCCTCTGCCAACAGCTCATAGTCATTCCCGCCAAAATCGCCGGCATCACCCAGTCGGAGAATCTCTCGCTGTGGGTCAGCCGCCGCTAGAGTAGCAATTTCCTGCAGTACCAACCTCTTGTCCGCCACCTCCGTCAGCACATCGACTGAGTGCTCCGACGAAAGCACTCTCCAACCCACAATACCTTGGTCGGCTGTCCAGCGCGCGACTGCGGTCTTGACGCGCTCACGCATGAGAGAGGGCAAGGCTCGCAGGCCCATTTGGCCACAGTCGATCTTTGGCTCCACATGGGCTGCAATAGCTCCGCTGGCCTTGAGCCACGCAGCGAGGTCGCTCAATCGGGGATCGGCCGCTGGCCACGTGGCGGGTGGAGCGTGGAGCTGAAAAATTGCGGAGCCGCTGCAGCAGCCGACAGTAATCCGAGCCCATAGATGCGGCGGGAGTTTTGTTTGCAAGGCGTCGATCAGCGAATCTCCGCGGCCTGTAGCAAATCCGATTTGAACGCCTGCCTCCAGCAGTCGGACTAGCTCTGGCACGAGGGACGCGTCGAGCCCTGCATAACGCAGGATGGTGTCGCAAAAGGTACCATCGAAGTCGCATAGGACTGCTTTGAACTGCGCTGCGCCCAGCCGGCGGATGAAGTCTGTGGCCGCGGTCGCGTGCGCCTGGGTCTCCGAGGCGCGTGCGTCGGGCCACTTGGACTGCAATGGAGGTGGCGCCGTTGAGCTCTGTGCCGTGCTGACTAAGCTGGAAAAGTCGAGGGCGTGAAGGTCTCGGCCGAAACGAGCTACGTCGGGTTGGCCCGGATCTTGTCCAAAGACTTCAGCGAAGCTTTCCGTAATCACCATGGCAGCCAGAACACTGGCAAGCTCCTGAAACGGTGCCGGTAATTTCGGAAGATCGATGGGGAGCAACACTGCAGTGGGCGGAAGCAAGGCAAGCGTCTTGGACGCAAGTTCATCCCCCGGCGCCACCAACGCAATGACCGCTAAATCCGGGTGCGGATTAGCGAGTTGGATATGGCGTCCGTGGGCGAACTGACGAAAGTTCGCAACTTGCGCGAATGCGAAGGCCGACTCAGCAAGCTTCGACTCAAGGTCAATGGCACCGACTCCGCCTGCACTTCCATGAAGAACCAGCACTCGCGATCGAACCCACACTTTGCGCGGACTGCTCATCAGCTCGCGTCGCAAATACTCGAACCATTCGAGAAGAGCGGTACAAGCAGCAACGCCCGGCTCGCTCTCGCTGAAGGCTCGCAGCAATAACAAAAGAAGCCCGGCCAACGAATTGGTCGCCAAATAACCGTCTTTTCCCCATGGCATCTGATACGCAATGGAAGTAGCTGCCCCGGTAGCATTGCAATACTCGGTCAACAAATTTTGGTGCGTCAATGTCAGCGCTGCAGCTGGAATTCTGCGGCTAAGTAGTTCCCTGGCTGCGGCCAGAATGTCCTTGTTCTTGCCTTCGGCCGATATGAGCAGCGCGGCGCTCGCCTCGCCGGCCGCCTGCGGCAAGCTGAAACAATCGAGCGGCGTGATCGGGTTGGCCACGCGTGCGAATGCTCCGGTATGAAGTCGGGCCGCAAAAGCAGCGGCCGTAAACGAGCCGCCCGAGCCAATGGGCAACAATGCTCGGTCAGAGAAATGCCTCACCGCGCGTCTAAGCAACGTCACATCTTGGGCCTGCGCCCACGATAGTGCTATCGGCAAATAATCGAGCTCGTCACGGTAAGGTCGACCCATACTCTACCCGGACAACCTTTCGAATGATGAAGCCTGAGCATGCCTCACCGTCATGCAGTAGAACTGATCTATAGCAGTCGTGACAAGAGTCTTCCCACACAGGAGTGCGTTGGAAACTAAGTGCGCCACTTGCTTGCGCAGGCGGCTCCGCTCCGTCGCTGTATTCTCGACCCCATCCATCGTGACGTCCCTCTGTATGGCAGTTACTATAAGCGGGTTTCACGCCGTGGGCTATACAGATGCCTCCTCTAAATAGAGGGGACGTTCTGCGACCCAAGTCGCCTGTAAACACGAACCTTCGTGCGATACAGTGTTTTGATGCAATACCCGACCGAATGGCACCTCTTCAACGTTGACTCGATGGTTGAAGAGCTGGCCGGAACCGACCAGACCGCCTCGATGATCGATTTGTGTGTCGCATCGCTCGCCTTCAAAAATTTCGACTGAAGCGCTTACGCGACATCAGTGACCAGCATGGCGCTCGCTGAAGTCGCCTGTAGGCGATCGGACCATTGAGCGCAGCAGAGGACGTAAGCGGGCTGCGCTTACCTGGGCACAGGGCCGCCAAAACGTCGACCGCGTATGGTTATGTGAAACAGCCGTGTCAACCACTATCCACTTGGCTCTTCAATCTCTCATACGTCTGAAAAATATTCGAACGACACGTCAGTCCTGAGCGATTGGCACCCAACGAAGAACTCTGAAGGCAAAAAAAGTATTTGCTTTCTTGGCAAGCGCCGCTCGGCTTGCTCCGGATGTAAACCTGTGGCACGATATGCACCAAGGCATCCGGCCCCACCTGTCCTCGGGTGAAAACGGAGTTATCTGAATTTCGCTACCCACGCATTCCGTCTGGGCTGGCGCGTAATCGAGGAACGCTGGCTCGTAACATGACTGGAGTGCCATCAATGGCTCAACTTGCCCCTTCGCGTGCGTCTTCGAGCGCCCCTTCGTCCGCAGCCGACTTTGAAACATCGCTGCGCCCCCTCAAGAATCGCCTTCTTCAACGGTTTCCCGCCGTCAAATCGTCGCATCTGACAGAAGCCCTGGCAGCTAGTCTGGGCTTCAACAGTAACGCGGCCCTTCGTGCCTCGACGATGCCGATGTCCGACATGCTGGCGCTCGCGAGCTTCGAGCCCGAGCGGTTACACAAGCGTCTCGTCGACTTCGGATATGAGGTGCAACCCGACTTCAAGGTCGGCTCACCCTTAGAGGCCCCAAAGCCGCCGGCGCATTACCTCGAGTGGTTGCGAGAGCTGGAAGAACTTGAAAAATCCCCTGATCGGGTCTGGCCGCGCATTTATGCGCTGCGCCGCGCCTGTGCGGACGAATTCGCCAAGACCTTCGAACTTGGTCATAGGGAAGACCGGGAGGACAAGTCGGTAGCGCTACGCTGGGGACCCGGGGTCGACCACGACGGCTGTTTGCCGAACTGGGGTGCCAAGGTCAACGCAGCCTACGATAGTTATATCGATTTCCCCGGAACTGACCATCCTCAGCGCTTCTGCCGTGCGTTGCCCCTTGCAAATGGAAATGTCGTTGAGTACGAGAGCGCCATGGCTTCGATGCCGTACGTCGCAAAGAGCGAGCTTCCTCGAGAGCATGAGGCTGCATCCCGGCTTGCCGGCCGCCTCGGCTGGACCTGCAGCGTCCATACCGAGTGGGCCTGGTACGCCGTTGGTAATACCACTCTGGTTCTTTTCAAACGCACCACGCCACACGCCCAGATGAAGCGGGCATGGGACAAGTCGTTTAAACGCTGGATGGTCGAGAACCGCTCGCGGCTTATGAAGAGCGCTAGCGCTACACGCCGGAAAGTGATTGAGGACATCGTGTCCTGCCGGCACATGCCCTTGGACATGTCGGACTACGAAGACTGTCGCGAGCGATACCTCAAGGAATTCTCGATGCACATGTACGACATGGGTGACAACGGGATGGCGCTCGTGTTCAAGCGATTGATGGAGAAGTGGGCCGACGAGCAAGGCTCCAGTCACTAATCGCCTTCTTCTATTGTTGCCTCGCCCGAGCCGCCACTGCGACGGTTCGGCCATCGGGCTTTTCCTCCGGTGGTGGCGGGATGAGCTGAACCGCGTCGCTTTGAACATGATCATTCAGTTCGTCTGGCCTATCTGAAAGTCGCCTTCTGGCCGGCACCCAGGCGCTCGCGAGGTCGCCGCATCAACAAATAGACCGCAGGAATCACAAACATGGATAGCAAGGGAGCGGTGATCATCCCGCCTACCATGGGCGCGGCAATGCGCTGCATGACCTCGGAGCCGGTTCCCGTTCCCCACATGATGGGAAACAGGCCGGCCAGGATGACCGCCACCGTCATCGCCTTGGGCCGCACCCGTAGCACCGCACCCTCCCGAATCGCATCCAGCAGGTCGGCCGTCGTGGTCTTTCCTTGGTCGACCCGGTCATCCCATGCGGATTTCAGGTAGAGCAGCATGATCACGCCGAACTCGGCGGAGACCCCGGCCAAGGCGATGAACCCGACAGCGCCGGCCACCGACAGGTTGTAGCTCAGCAGGTACAGCAGCCAGATACCGCCCACCAGCGCAAACGGTAGCGTAGCCATGATCAGCAGGGCTTCGTCAAAGCGTTTGAAGGTCAGGTACAGCAGCACAAAGATGATCAGCAGCGTGAACGGGACCACCACCTTGAGTTTGGCTGTGGCGCGTTCCAGGAACTCGAACTGGCCGGACCAGGAGACGGAATAGCCCGACGGCAGCTTGACCTTGTCCGCGACGGCTTTTTGCATGTCCTGCACGGCCGAGCGGAGATCACGGCCACGGACGTCCACATAGACCCAGCCTGACAGCCGGGCGTTTTCGCTGCGCAGCATGGGCGGGCCGTCCGTGATGCGGACGTCGGCCACGTCCGAAAGCACCAGGCGTTGCCCGCGCTCCGTCACAAAGGGCAGGCTGCGCAGCTTTTCCAGCGAGTCGCGGATTTCGCGGGGGTAACGCATATTGATCGGAAAGCGCTGCAGGCCCTCCACGGTTTCACCGATGTTCTCGCCGCCAACGGCTGAGCTGATGACCGACTGCACATCGGCAATGTTCAGCCCGAACCGGGATGCCGCATCGCGCTTGATATTGACGTCGATGTATCGTCCGCCGGTCAGGCGTTCGGCCAAAGCGCTGCTGACACCGGGAACGTCTTTGAGCGCCCGCTCGATCTCCCCGGTCAGCCGGTCTATCGTGACCAGGTCGGTGCCTGCCACCTTGACGCCTACCGGGCTCTTGATACCGGTGGCCAGCATGTCGATGCGGTTGCGGATAGGCGGCACCCAGATATTGGACAGGCCTGGCACCTTGACGATGCGGTCCAGTTCCTCCACCAGCTTGTCCTGCGTCATGCCGGCGCGCCACTGCTCGCGCGGCTTGAACTGGATGGTGGTTTCAAACATCTCCATAGGCGCCGGGTCGGTCGCCGTCTCGGCGCGTCCGGCCTTGCCATATACGCTGGCGACTTCGGGCACAGTCTTGATCAGCCGGTCGGTCTGCTGCAGCAGCTCACCGGCCTTGCCGGCCGACAGGCCCGGCAGTGCCGAAGGCATGTAGAGCAGATCACCTTCGTCCAGCCTTGGCATGAACTCACCGCCAATGTGTTGCAGCGGCCAGAGGCTGATGGCCAGGACGATTCCGGCAGCCAGCAAAGTGAGCTTGGGAGCGCGCAACACCACCTCCAGCATCGGCCGGTAGATGGCGATGAGCAACCGATTCAGCGGATTAGACTTCTCATCGGGAATCCGGCCGCGTATCAGGTAGCCCATCAGCACCGGAATCAGGGTCACCGACAGTCCGGCTGCAGCGGCCATGGCGTAGGTCTTGGTAAACGCCAGTGGCGAGAACAAGCGTCCTTCCTGGGCCTCCAGCGTGAACACCGGGATAAACGACAAGGTAATGATCAGCAACGAGAAGAACAGTGCCGGCCCGACTTCGGCCGCCGCGTCGCCTATCACCCGCCAGCGTGCTTCTCCTTCCAGCGTTTCGCCCGGATGGTCATGTCCCCAATGCTCCAGGTGTTTGTGGGCGTTCTCGATCATCACCACGGCGGCATCCACCATGGCGCCGATGGCAATAGCGATGCCACCGAGCGACATGATGTTGGCATTGACGCCCTGGTAGTGCATCACGATGAAGGCGGCGAGGATGCCCAGCGGCAGCGAGATGATGGCCACAAAGGCTGAGCGCAGGTGGAACAGGAAGATGAAACACACCACGGCTACCACCAGGAATTCCTCCAGCAGCTTGTGCGTGAGGTTGTCAACCGCGCGTTCGATCAGACCCGAACGGTCGTAAGTCGGCACGATTTCGACGCCCTTGGGCAGGCTGGCCTGCAGGGTCTGGAGTTTGGCCTTGACGGCGGCAATGGTCTCCAGCGCGTTCTTGCCGGAACGCATGATGATCACGCCACCGGCGGCTTCGCCTTCGCCGTCCAGTTCACCAATGCCGCGGCGCATTTCAGGGCCGATCTGGATACGGGCCACATCGCCCAGGCGCACCGGGATGCCGGCCGCCGAAGTCATGAGCGGAACCGAGCGGAAATCTTCCAGGTTTTGCAAATACCCCGAGGCCCGCACCATGTACTCGGCCTCTCCAAGCTCCAGCACCGAGCCGCCGGCCTCCTGGTTGGCCTTCTGGATGGCTTCGACCACCTTGGTATGCGGAATCGCATAAGCGGCCAGCTTGTCCGGGTCCAGCACGATCTGGTACTGGCGCACCATGCCGCCGACCGACGCAACCTCGGCCACATTCGGTACGGTTTTGAGCTCGTACTTGAGGAACCAGTCCTGCAGCGCCCGCAGCTGCCCTGCATCCTGCGTGCCGCTGCGGTCGATCAGAGCGTACTGGTAAATCCAGCCCACGCCCGTGGCGTCTGGACCCAGCGAGGCCTTGGCCGCCGCCGGCAGGCGCGACTGGACCTGATTGAGGTACTCCAGCACACGGGAGCGCGCCCAATAGAGGTCCGTGCCGTCCTCGAACAGCACATAGACGTAGGAGTCGCCAAAAAAGGAATACCCGCGCACTGTCTTGGCCCCAGGCACTGACAGCATGGTCGTGGTCAACGGATAGGTGACCTGGTTCTCCACAATGCGCGGCGCCTGGCCGGGGTAAGTCGTCCGGATGATGACCTGCACGTCCGACAGGTCGGGCAAGGCATCCAGCGGCGTTCTCATCACCGAGTACACGCCCCAGGCCGCGATCATCAGTGTGGCCAGCAGCACCAGGAAACGGTTGACTATGGACCAGCGAATTAGGCGGGCCATCATCGCTGGACTCCCGACGATGGGGTTTTAGGCAACTGCGGCGAAACAGGTGCCACAGGCGTGATGGAGGTCAAGGTCGGCTCGCCGTCCTTGGGCATCACAAACTCGAACTGGACCTTGTCCCCCTTGGTCACATTGCGCGGCATGCCGCCGGCTGGTGCCTTGAACTCCATGGTCATGGCACCCATGCCGGCTGTGGGAAGCGGACCATGGGCCAGCAGGGCACTGTCCTTGTCGATGGCGATCACCTGCGCTTCACCGGGGTGCCGGGTCAACGGCGGGGCGGCCTCGCTGTTGAGCCGTGCCTCCACGCCCTTGAGTCTGGCTTCCGAGTCGATCAGAAACTGCGAGGACACCACCACCCGCTGGCCCGCCTGCAGGCCGCGTTTGATTTCCGTCTGGCCGCCGCTTTCAATGCCGGCTTGGACATCTACCGGCCGGAAGCGGCCGTTCTCCTCGGCCAGCATCACGACCGTGCGTTTGCCGGTCTGGATCACAGCTTCGGTGGGGACCAGCAGGGCTTTCTCCGCCCGCATGTCCATGAACTGCATGGTGACGAACATGCCGGGCACCAGGCGTGAGCCCGGGTTGGCCAGCTCCAGTCGGGCTTTAAGCGTGCGCGTCGCCGCGTTGACATCCGGCAGGATGGCTTGCACCTTGCCTTCGAAGGTTGTGCCGGGAACGGCCGGGCTGCGGGCTTGCACCTTGGCGCCGGGACGCAGCAACGCCGCCTGGCTCTCGGGAACTTCGGCATTGGCCCAGACCGTGGAAAGCCCATTGATGCGGAACAGGGTCATTCCCGCCGACACTGTCATGCCCTCGCGTGCCAGCAGTTCCACCACCACGCCGCCCAGCGGCGCCGTGATCGTCGTCCGGGCCTGTGTCTTTCCGCTAGTCTCCACCAGGCGGATTTGCTCGTCATTCATACCCACCTGGCGCATGCGTTGGCGGGCACCGTCGACCAGTGACCCCAGGTCATTGCCCTGCATGCGTTTGAGGGACAAAAACTCCTCCTGGGCCGCCACCCAGTCCGGAACATACAGGTCCACCAAAGGCTGACCCTTGGCCACCGCATCCAGCGTGGCGCGCACATGCAGGCGCTCGACATAGCCTGTCGCCCGGGCCTGCACGATGGCCTGGTCGCGCTCGTTGAACGCGATGTTGCCGACCGCAGAGACTTGCGGCGACAGCGTGCCTTCGGTGACGGCTGCGGTGCGCACCCCCAGGTTTTGCTGAATCCGTGGACTGACGGTAACTTTTCCCTGGTCGGAATCGGAATCTGCGTAGACCGGCACCAGCATCATGTCCATGAAGGGTGACTTGGCTGGTTTGTCGAACTTGTTACCCGGCACCATGGGGTCTTGGTAGTACAAGATCTTGCGGCCGCTGGCTGGATCGGTGTCGCCCGCCTTGAGGCCCGCGCTGATGTGACGGCGGGTGGCTTCTTCGCCTTCGGCGATGCTTTGGGGTCCGGCTGTAGGCGCGACCACTGGGATCGATGGCGCTTCCCCTGGTGAGACGGCTGCAGCCATGCTGCCGCCGTTTTTCATGCCCAGGGCATACAGGCCATAGCCTGCGGCGCTGAGGACGCCGGCAGCGATCAGCGCGGCAACGAGGTATTTCTTGTTCATGGCTGTTCCTTGGCTTGCGCCGGCATGCTGTGTTCGGGGACGAGGAAATTGAGTTGAGCCCAGGAGCGCGCGGTTTCCATTTCCAGCGTCAGGGCCTGCATACGGGTGTCGATCTCATCGCGGCGTGCGGACAGCGCGCCGGCCAGGTCGCTCTTGCCCGTGCGATAGCTGATCAGTGCGGCCTCGGTGCGCTGGCGGACGGTTGGAATCAACTCATTGCGATACCGGCTTAGCCGGTCCTTGCCGGTTTGCCAGTCGTTCAGCCAGCCACGCACCTCGGCCTCGTGGTTGCGCAGCATGTCTTCGTAGCGGGCCTTAGCTTCGTCAACCATGGCCAGCTTGGCGGCCAGCTCGCGGTTCTGGCGGTTCTTCTGGTCCCATTGGAGGGGGATGGAAACGCCGATAGAGAGCATGTTGGAGTAAGCCGGGCCGCGCTGGGCGTAGCTTGCCTCGACGCTCCAGTCGGCTTGTTTATTCGCTTGGGCCAGCCTGGCATCGGTTTCAACCGCATCGACCTCAGCGCCCATGGCCAGCAGATCGGGATGCTGCTTGAGGTGTTCGTTTGACACTTCGCCCTGCAATGGGGTGCTTTGCCAGGGTGGCGAGCCGGAGAGCGGTCGATCCGCATCCGGCGTGCCCACCCAGCGGGCCAGCATCAAGCTGGCGTTGCGCGACTGCCGGTCGATCTGGCTGAGCCTATCTTCCAGCTGGATCACCGCGCTGCGGGCGGCGAACACGTCAGCCTGGCTGCCCCGGCCGGCGCGAAAAGCGATGTCGGCCGCCTGCACCTGCAACCGGGTTTCCTCGACCTGTTGCTGCACCAACTCGCGCATGGCCTGGGTGTAATAGCGGTCCAGCCAGGCCAGTGCGGTGTCGCGCTGCAAATTGGCCAGTGTCAGTTGGCGCTGCGCCTGCACTCGCTGCGCATCGCGTTCAAAGCGTTCCGAGCGCAACTGGCGCTTTTCGGAGCGGGTAATTTCCTGCATGACGCCGATGCGGCGCATGGTCATGAAGTCTCGTGTCAGGCTGCCGCGGTCCGCGCCGTCGGCCGGCAGGTTGTCGATGCCGAACTTGAGCACGGGGTCGGGGAGTTGGCCGGCTGCCACGGCCTGTTCTCTGGCGGCGGTGGTCAGCGCACCTTGGGCGACCAGTTGCTGGGACCGGCCGACGGCAATGCGCTGCGCCTCGATCAGGGTTAACGGGTCGACGGCCCACGAAGCAGACGCCGTGGCCACCATCAAGGCAGCAACGATAGTCCGATGAATCGGAAAGGGGATAAACATAAAACCTCCAGAGCACGAATACAGACCTGTCGACGCATAAGGAATGCATCAGACAGGAGCTAGACGGGCTGGGAGGTCAGAGCCGGAAGCAGCAGTTCCGGATGGAGACAGGGGGCGCTGTGGTGCGCTGCAGATGAGGGGCCTGCAACGGCGCCTCGGAAAACACTGGAATGGCAACCTGCAAACTGAAATCGGCAGGCGAAGCGCCGAGGGCAATGGGCGCTGGCGGTTGATACTTGTCGGCAGACTGCTGACCCGCCTGGCAGTGCGCTTGACACAAGTTGGGCTGTTGGTCGTCCATGCTGAGTGGCATGGATTCGGCACACGGCATGCCGGCTTCGGCCATGGCAGCCGCCTCAGCGACTTTTGATGCGGAACCGGGACAAACATAGCCAGCCACCGCCAACTGCATAAACAGCAAGCTGATCAGCGCGAAAAGCGCTGTGGTTAGGCGGTTGCGGCGGTTTCGGGCCATGGGCGTCGTAGTTTAGTTGAACTGACTCAAAGCGGCGGCTAAAGTTCAAAAGGAAATTCCCCGTGTGAGCCCGTCAGGTCACATCGACGCTAATGGTTTCGTCCGGATCGATGAAGATTACCGGTGCGGCTGCCCGGCGGCCAATTGGCACAGCCGGTCGGTCACAAAGGAAGTGTGACGAGCGATTTCGGCGGCCGTCGAAATGGCGCGTCACTCCCCAACTCAGCGGGGATGCGATCTTGGTCGACGGTGGCAGCCGTGCGCATCCTTACCTGTTTACATACGTTCTAGGGTTCCGCGATCCAGCTCGGGTGGCCAGCTGGCGTGATCGAGCAACCCCATGCGGCCGGTGCCGGCGTTGTTGGGCGGTATGCGTCCCGTCAAGTGCGCCAGTGGCGTCAACATTAGCCTCACGGCCTGCGCTATCCATTCTGGCGTATTGCGTGAGCGCCAAGCCAAGCCGAGCATATTCCAGTGGCTTCTGAGGTGCAGGCCAAGGTAGGGCTGGCCGATGACGTGGGCGAGTTCGTGGGCCCGCCAAGCACGAGGGATGTCCCACGAATGCTCGAAGGTGTCGGCAATGGCGCTTTCCCGGATAAACGCAGCACGGGCTTGGGCATAGATTTGCCGGATCTGAGCCCTCGCGGTGGCACGTTCGGAGGACTGGAATGGATAGACCAGCTGGGTTGCGTAATCCATGGGAAATGCACGATCGGACAAACCGACATCCGAGGCACCCAAGGGTTCGTGCGGAACCTTGAACGTGCCAAAGAGGTGATCCCAAACCATCCAGAATTCGCCGAAATTGACCTGCGCATCCTCGTACTCGCGCTTGTGATGCCAGCGATGGACCTCAGCGGCACCCACCAGATAACGCAGCAAGCCCACGCGGTAGTCCAGGTTGGAATGCTGAAATGCCAGGTGTACGGCCAGAACGCCCAGCCATGCACCGACCGCCAAGGCCGGCGCACCAAGCAGAACAACCGCCAAAAGCCCGGGCGCGGCCATCATCCCGGCATGCAAGGGATGGCGCCGCTCGCCGTTCAACCAATAAAGCCGCTCCGAACTGTGGTGAATGGCGTGAAAGCGCCAGAGCCAGGGGGAGCGGTGGCTGATCCAGTGGACGCAATAGAGGCTTAGGTCGAGCACCAGACCGACCACAAGCGCTTGGCCCATGAGAGACCAGTGGTCTGGCCAGAGGCCCTCGGTGCGCCATTGAGTCGGCAGCAAGGAAATGAAGCCATGCACCCCCAGCAAAGTGGCTAGATTCACGGCCAGATGCATCGCGTCGCATGCCGTGTCGCGGTGATCCTGCAACCACTCAGGATGAAACGGCAGACGCCGCTCCAGTAATCCCACCGCGAGAAGCGCCGCCGCGACGGTCAATGGCACGGTCGGAAAGTAAGGCAGGCCATTCCCGACGCCAATCAGCATCACATAGGCGGCAGCGCCAAGAATGGCGGGGTAGCTGCCGTATCGGATAAGGCGCTCAACAAAGGAGTCAGTGTTTTTCATCATGGCTCATGTCCAGAAAATGAAGGAAAACCTATTTAAAACCCTGAAGCGACATTAGAGTCAAGCTTTCATAGCGCTTCTTGGCCGCCTTGACTCTCAACCAGCTATAAGCCCTCAAAAGTGCCGGGTGGACCCTAAAAATGAACGGCCTGAAAGGATGAAAAGGATCGAAATGAGCGACTGAGGCTAGCTGGGAGTTCCAGAACAGCCACAGAAGTCCCCATTTATGTGGGCTGGCTGGCTCTTCAACCGATTGATCCTGGCCCAACTTCTCGCTAATGACAGTACGAGGCACAAGGTGAAACCAATCGGCGCTTGACCTTAATGCCGCTACAGGGTTTCCAATTGCGGCATGAAACCAGAAAACCTGCCAAATACCTCGTCTGATGCCTGCTGTGGCACAAGTCAAACCTGTGCGCCCGTCAAAGTGATTCCCGTCGCCACGGCGAAACCATCGCCCACAGCTCATGCAGAGGACTGTTGCGCTCCCGGTGGCGCCGGGCCAGTCGTGGCAAGCCCTGCTTCAAAAACCAGGGGCGCCGGGCAGTTTTTCCGCATCGCCACGATGGATTGCGCGGTGGAAGAGTCGGAAATTCGCCAGGCGCTCGAACCTATTGCGGGGATTCGCTCTTTAGGGTTCCAGCTGGGGGCGCGCACGTTGCGTATTGATGCCGCCCCGGAAGCGTATCCAATGGCGCTTGCGGCAATTCGAAAGGCTGGTTTTGATCCCAAACCTTTGCCCGAGGCTGGCTCCCAGCAAGGGGCAGAAGGCGCCGAAGAGGCGCACGACCATGAACACGGCTTTTCGGGGGGCGTGTGGCGCATGGTGCTCGCTTTGGTCTTTGCTATCGGAGCAGAAGTACTTTCATATCTCGCGCCCGAGACAATGGCGTGGAAGATAGGCGGCATGGCTGTGGCGGGCCTGGCGATCGGACTTGCCGGACTGGATACCTATAAGAAGGGCATGTCTGCACTGTTGCGCGGCAAGCTGAACATCAATGCCTTGATGGCAGTCGCCGTGACGGGCGCGTTCCTGATTGGGCAGTGGCCCGAGGCGGCCATGGTGATGGCGCTGTATGCCATTGCGGAGCTGATTGAAGCCAAGGCGGTTGATCGGGCCCGCAACGCCATCAAAGGCCTGCTCGACATGGCACCGGCACAGGCCCTGACGCTCACGGCCGACGGCGCCTGGGTAGAAATGCCAGTGGTATCTGTCGCACTGGAGGCGACTGTCCGTATCAAACCGGGCGAACGCGTTCCCCTTGATGGCGTAGTGATCAAAGGCAATAGCGCAGTCAACCAGGCACCAATCACCGGGGAAAGCATCCCGGTCGACAAAGGCACGGGGGACCAGTTGTTCGCGGGCACGATCAACGAGACCGGTGAATTGGATATGCGGGTCACCGCCGGTGCAAACGACACCACGCTCGCGCGCATCATCCATGCGGTCGAGGAGGCCCAGGGTACCCGCGCGCCTACCCAACGATTCGTGGACCGGTTTGCAGCCATCTACACGCCTGCAGTTTTCGCCATTGCCATCGCTGTGGCGGCTTTGCTGCCGGTGCTCACCAGCTTCACGTGGCTGGAAGCGCTATACAAGGCCCTGGTTCTGCTGGTGATTGCCTGCCCTTGCGCTTTGGTGATATCCACTCCCGTTACGGTCGTGAGCGGTCTGTCGGCAGCTGCACGCAGGGGCATCCTTATCAAGGGTGGGACATACCTGGAAGATGCCAGGCTTTTGAAAGCAGTGGCACTGGATAAAACGGGCACCATCACCGAAGGCAAGCCCAAACTGGTGGCTTGGCGCGTTTGGGGTGATGCCGACGAGGTCTCCACCAAACAACTTGCAGCTGCCCTGGCGGCCCGATCAGACCATCCAGTGTCAAAAGCCATTTCGCTTGGGCTCGGTGTGGAGGCAGTAGAGGTCGATAGTTTCAAAGCTCTGCCGGGGCGTGGCGTTGAAGGGTTGATCAATGGTCAGCGCCTGATTCTCGGTAACCACCGGCTCATTCACGAGCAAGGGTTTTGTGGCCCTGAGCTGGAGGCCGAACTGGCGATACATGAGCAGCAGGGCCGCTCGATAACCCTGCTGGCTGACGACAAGCGCGTACTGGCTTTACTTGCTGTCGCAGACACGATCAAGGAAACGTCCAAGCAGGCCATCATTGACCTCAAAGCGCTGGGCGTGACTGCAGTGATGCTGACGGGCGATAACGCGGCGACAGCCAAGGCAATTGCCGGGCTTGCAGGTATTGACGATGCCCGCGGGGACCTCCTGCCAGAGGCGAAGCTCGAAGCGATCAAGGAGATGCAGAAACGCTACGGTGCCACGGGCATGACGGGCGATGGCATCAACGACGCGCCAGCGCTGGCGCAGGCAGACATCGGGTTCGCAATGGGTGGTGCAGGTACCGACACCGCCATGGAAGCGGCCGACGTGGTGATCATGAACGACAACTTGCTGCGCGTCGCAGAGACGGTCCGTCTATCCAAGCGGACCCATGCCATCCTCTGGCAAAACATCAGCCTGGCTCTGGGTATTAAAAGCGTGTTTTTGGTCCTGGCCGTCTTTGGGACTGCCACGATGTGGATGGCGGTGTTCGCAGACATGGGCGCTAGCTTGCTGGTCGTCGGCAATGGCCTCAGGCTTTTGCGCGGTGCCAAAGGACCGAAAGAAGCGGCCCAACCTAAAGCAGCTCACAAGCATGGTCATGCTTGTGATCATGCTCACTAAGAAAATTGACAGGCGGCTGTCATGCGCCTGCGAGGCTGACAGTGACAGTCGAAAATCCAAACAGTAACCGGAGTAGTTCGCGTGGGATTCTTTGAAAAGCTTTTCGGAGGCCATCATGGCGGCGGTTCTCACGGCGGGGGCCATGGCGGCTCCCATGGAGGCCATCACGGGTCGCGCGGGACCAACTATGAAAATGGGGCGCCCCCAGTGGGAAATAATGGTGGGATCAGCTGCAGGAACTGCGCGGCGCTGAATGTGCCGACAGCCCGTTTCTGCCTACAGTGCGGCACCTCCGTTACCCCGGCGGCGCAATGCACGCAGTGTGGCAATGCGGTGCAAGCGGGGAGCAGGTTTTGCGGCCAATGCGGAAAAGCAGCGGCCTGATCTAATAATTCCCGAAGGAAGCAACATTCATGAGCGCTGGCCACAATCACGCCTTACCTACAAGCGGGAAAGAGCGCTCCTTATGGATCGCATTGGGACTGACCACGACGTTCATGATCGCCGAGGTGATCGGCGGGCTGGTAACAGGCAGTCTCGCCCTGATCTCCGACGCCGCGCACATGTTCACGGACACCGCCGCCCTGGCCATCGCTGTGGCGGCTATCCGCGTAGCCAAGCGGCCAGCGGATGCACTGAGGACCTACGGCTATCACCGTTTTGAAATTCTGGCTGCGGCATTCAATGCGCTGTTGTTATTTGGCGTAGCTATCTACATCCTGGCCGAGGCCTACGGACGGTTTCGCGACCCACCAGAGATTCAAACCGGCGCCATGATCGTCATTGCCGCCATCGGCTTGATCATCAACTTGATCAGCATGCGCTTGCTGAGCAGCGGGAAGGATGCAAGCCTGAATATCAAGGGTGCCTACCTCGAAGTCTGGAGCGACATGCTCGGATCGATTGGCGTCATTGGTGGCGCAGTATTAATTCGCTACACCGGCTGGGCGTGGGTAGATCCGCTCATTGCGGTAGCGATCGGTCTTTGGGTACTGCCGCGAACCTGGATTCTTCTCAAAGAAAGCTTGAACATACTGCTTGAGGGCGTTCCCCAAGGCGTCAAAGTTCCGGAGGTGATGCAAGCCATGGTCTCCGTCCCGGGCGTGCAAAGTGTGCATGACCTGCATGTCTGGGCACTGACCAGCGGAAAGTCCAGCCTGACGGCGCACGTGGTCTACGCACCTGGAGTTCCACCAGACTCGTTACTCAGGCCGCTGCAGGAAGTGCTTGCAGAACGATTCCAGGTTTTTCACACCACCTTGCAGATGGAGGCAAAGGCCTGCGAGCATACGGAGGACGGCTGCAATTTCGTCAAAGAGACAGCGACTCCCGAGGCTGGCCAGCATGCGCATTGACGAAAGCGGCGCTATGGACAATATCAAGCTACGTACTTTTCAGCAGTTGATTCATGAATTTGAAGTGAGTAGTGGTCAGCCACCGGAGGGTCGTTGGCCCTGGCTGATTGCCGCGCATATTTTGGGTCAGGAAGTCTTTTTCCTGCACCTCAAGACCCACACGTTGATGCTTCGTTTTGCGCTCCAAACATCGGATTTCGCTGAGGCGTCGGGACAGCTTTTTCGGCTCAGCCTTGTGCCTGTCGGTCACTTGCTCGGAAAACTCCCCTATGGCAATACTGGCCGAGCGAACGTTAGCGCGTTCAAACCAATGGCGGTAGACCAGAAAAGTGAAAGCTTGATATACAGCGCGCGGGCCAAAGTGATTGCTGGCAAGATGCAGCGCCCGAATTACCCTACGACACCTTCATAAACAATCTTCCATTGAGTCTTTCGGCGCTCCCAGTACTGACGAATGGTTCGTCCAGACTTCTCGCCGGCGATGACTTCGCCAAACGTGGCGACCACCAATCCCGACTCTTCGGCCCATTGCAGCAATGAGATGTCGCTTAGCTTGATGCTTCTCGCTCGGGCCGCAGCGGAACTTGTCTTTTTTAGCGCGCTGTGGGTTGCCTGGGTCTTTTCATCCGCGGTGAAATCTTCCGCATAGAAGCTACTGAACTGCACGAATTCTCCCGCCGATTTCGCTTTGGTCCATGACTGCAGGACTTCCTCGAACCGGGCTTTCTCCGAGTTCATGCTCTGGGGTGCGACCCACTTCAGATTGCGCGAGATCACAACCGGTGTTGTACGTATCTCCACGGTCCGGATAATCCGGTCCAGATCAGGGTTCGCAACAGCGACACAGCCATCAGTCGCATGTGGCGCCCGGCTGAATTGGTTGGAGGGCGTGCCGTGTAGCCAGATGCCGCTGCCACTTCTTCCTCGGCGGACATCAAGAGCGTTGGGATAGTTGATAGGCAACGCGCCGGAACCGTAGAGATCCTTAAGGCTCTTGGGGTCGAGGTTGCTAGTAATGAAATAGATGCCCAACGGCGTGCGTTGATCGCCTTCAATTTTCTTGTCTACCCCCGCCTTGCCGACAGAGATGTAGTAGTCCGCCAGAAGTCGCGGCCCGTTGTCTCCGTTCTCAAACAAATACAGCCGTGATCTTGAAACGTCGACGGCAATCGCGTGCTTGTTGCGTGGCGATAGCGACAGGAGTTGGGTTGGGATGGCATCCCTGGGCGGGCGCTCTTTGAGCGCAAGAAGGCGCAGCCGGGATTCCTCCCGCAGATCCTGCAGCCTGGACGCGGCATCAGGCGGCAGGTCGCCCGCAAAGTCGCCCAGGGCGCGCACGGGACGATTGTGAGCCGTGAGCAAATCACCATAAATGAGCTGCGCCAACTGGAAGTTCGGGTAATCTTTAACTAGCGCTTCCGCGCTATTCAAAGCTGCGTGACTGCTACCCGTCCCTATCAGGCGGTACACCTCTACGAGCTTGGCTTCTGCTCGGCCATCCTGATTCACAGATTTTTTTGTCGGATTGACGGGCGGTTGATCTCGCTGTTTGGCACCGGTGCCCCATGCGGGGTCAATCACGGCCCACAGGACAACTGCGGCGCATAAGGCCCATGCTCTCGGTAGATGCATCATTGCAGGCATGCCATCACGCCCCTTTGAGAAGAAGCTGGATATCCTGGGCGAGAGGCTGGGCGCCGCTGCCATATCTTCCGTAGAGCCTGATCCGGCCTTGCGGGTCAAAAACGAAGGCGCCAGCAGTGTGATCCATCGAATAGAGGCCAGGCTTGCTGCCGTCCACCTTTTTATAGTAAATCTTGAAGTGACTGGCCACCGCAGCCAGTTCCTCGGGACTCGGCCGCATGGCCAGGAAGGTCGGGTCGAAATTCCTCATATAGGCTTCCAGGAGCAGCGGCGTGTCACGCTCCGGATCCACACTGATGAAGATCGCCTGTAATTTTCCAGCGTCTGGCCCTAGAAGCCGCTTGACCTCAGACAACTCTGCCATCGTCGTGGGACAAACGTCAGGGCACTGGGTAAAGCCGAAGAAGACAGTCACAATCTTCCCGCGGAAATCCTTCAAGGTCCTGGCCTGGCCATGATGGTCGGTGAGAGCAAAGTCCTTGGCATAGTCCGCACCGGTCAGATCGACGCTGTTGAATTTTCTTTCCACAGGCGCTTTTTTGTCCGTGCATGAGACCAGCGGTCCCGCCGCAAGAACCATGCTTCCGGTATACAGAATCTCACGCCGGCTGAAACGATGCTGTTTGGCGCCCATCGTCTTGCCTCTGTTAAGGATATGCACGTTTGACTTCCTCATCCACCAAGGCCTTGAGTTGCTCGTGGCCGAATTCCTTCAATGGACGCCCGTTGACAAAGAAGCCTGGCGTCTTGGTAACCTGCAGAGTGCTGGCGTCCGCAAGATCCTGCTCAAGCACCGCCTGAGCTTCCGGTGAGTCGGCGTCTTGCTTAGCCTTCGCAGCATCCAGGCTGGTTCCCTTCAAAAAGGTCCAGATCAACGCCGGATTGGGCTGGTTATGCGCCGCCCAAGAGTCTTGGGAGTTCAGCACCACCTCCGTCACGGGAAAGAACAGATTTTGCTTATGCGCGGCGATGAGGATTTTTGCGGCGACATCAGAGCCTTTGTGGAACGGCACGAGGCGCACCACCAGCTGCACTTTCCCCTGGTGGCCATCGACGATGCGCTTGACTAGCGGGTAGAAGGCTCTGCAGGTCTCGCAGGCTGGATCAAAGAACTCAACGATACGGACCTTGGCGTCCCGGGGGCCATAGGTAGGCGCGTGCGCGCGATTGAAAACTGAGCTGTTTTCTTGCGCAAGGCGGGCAATTGACTCGGACTTTTTGTTGAAGTGGCCGTATATGCCAAATGAGAATCCGAGTAGAACGACGATCCCGCAGAGAATGATAGTGAGTTGTTTGTTGGTCATTTTTTTGAGTCTTTCTTTGCTGCCAGCAGCAGCAACACGATGATGGAAAAAGCAAGTAGCGACAAAAGCGGGATGGTGATGAAGCCGACCAGCTCAAGCTTTTGCTCCGAGCAGGACACGCCTTTGCTGCAGGGCTGCAAGGCCGCCGGAATAAAACCGCCATAGAGAAGGCAGTGATAGAAAGCGACAAGCCAGCCGGCGAACGCCAGCGGCAAGGCGTACTTCACGCTGCTGGCGTCCTGTGTGTAGGCGCCTGCGCCAAGAATCAGAACCAGCGGGAACATGGCGATACGCTGATACCAGCAGAGCACGCACGGCTCAAGCTCCATGACTTCACTGAAGAACAGCGCGCCGAGTGTGGAGACGAGCGCAACCAGCCAGCTCACCGTCAACAACTTCCATTGCCGCTCTGAGGTAAAGGATGAAGATGAGGATGTCATGCCGGGTTCTCCATCGGCCAGTGCCGCCATGAAGCGAAAACCAGGAGTGCCGCGCCGCAAACAATGCCCATGTCTGCGAAGTTGAAAGCTGGCCAGTGCCAGCCCAGTGCATGGAAATCGAGAAAGTCCACGACATAGCCTCGCAACGCCCGGTCCAGGCCATTGCTCAGCGCGCCTCCGAGAACCATCGCGTACCCCAACAACTCAAGTTTGGGAAGCGATTTTCGCAGCATGAAGATCAGCCAGGCCGACACGACCAGCGCAACACCGCCGAAGAAGAAACGCTGCCAGCCGCCCGCGTCCGCCAGGAAGCTGAAGGCGGCGCCGTAGTTCCAGACGTGCACCAGATTGAAGTAGCCGGTGACGGGCTGACTCCACGCGTACGGCGTGTATTCATGCACCCAGTACTTGGCGGCTTGGTCCGCCAAAAAAAGTATCAAGGCGATCGAATAGCCCGCGAGGCGTGGACCGGCAGTGCTGCGGACAGGGGCGGCAGTGAGAGGCGGGTTGAGGTAGGACATTGTTCAAGCTCGAAAATTCATGAATTCCAGCCCGTAGCAGGACACGGGGCCAATGTGGGGCACGCCTGAAGCCAGGCACACCGGGCACGGAATTACAGAATGGGAGGCTTGAAGCTTTGCGCGCGTTCTGCGCTGAAGTAGCCGGATGCTACAGAGGGGAAAGAAGGGCGAACTGAGATGTGACCGGGCGCCGCCATGCGGCCTTCATCCATGACCGCGTGGTGGCATGCCTGGCAGATATTGCACAAACCGCAGAGTTGGCCCGAACCACAGCCGGCTGGCGCGCCCGGGCTGGATGCTTCAACATGGGAGAAACAAATTGCCGCGTGATCCGCGTTCTCCTGGAAGGAGTTCGGATTCCCGCTCATTTGCGCAGACAGCGTTGGCGCCGATGGGGCAGCCAGCTTCGGCATGCCCGAAAGGGCAGGCTGAAAAACGGTCATGGCGAGAAGAAGCAGGAAGATGAGGCGGCGCATTGCAGACACCCGCCGGGAGAAGTTATCGTGCCTCTCCAGCAGGCCGTTGCAGTTTAACCCAGGCTGTTTTCCCGGTTTGTGGTCCGGATACTACTTTGGCTGGAAGGCGATCAGGCCCATGCCCATAAGGCTGACCGTGACGCCGGCCACGTCCCAGGCAGAAGGGCGGACGCCATCGATCGCCCACAACCAAGCCAGGGCGACCGCAATGTAAACGCCGCCATAGGCGGCATAAACACGGCCGGCTGCGGCGTCATGAAGGGTCAGCAGCCAGGCAAAAAGTGCCAGGCTCACCCCGGCAGGGATCAACAACCAGATCGGTCCGCGTTTAGCCAACCAGAGATAGGGCAAATAGCAACCGGAGCGCCCGCAGCTGGCGAAGCGTCGAAGCACGCGACCGCAACCCAAGAGGCCCAAGCCGGCCAACGTGTTTTCAGTCGCAAGGAACTCACGGGGACGCTGGTGGGTTTTTACAGTGGAGAGCAGCTTGAAGGCGTGATTTCCCATCCCGGCGATAAGTTTCACGTTCACTACGCAGATACTGCGCTTTCCATTTCGGGTCACGTGGACGCATATTCCGTGAGCAAGGGCTCCATGTTGCGGCTACCCGTTCGCTGAGCGGCGACAGCTGGTGCGGCGTCTTTGCCACGCCGGTTGTCTTATGGGCCAACCTGCGCTTGTCCACTTTCCTTAGAACATTTCGAAACCTACTGGCTTTTCCAGGTTTGCATGGAACCAAAAAGAATCTATAGAATCAAGCACTTATGACGCGGTTCTGCTCCTTCCTGCTCTGGCTCATGATGCTGGCGATGCCCATACAAGGCTTTGCTGCGGCATCCATGGCTTATTGCGGTGTGGGTGCGGCACATAAAACTGTGTCGGCTAACGCGATGCCGCAAACTCCCCAGCATCACGCAGAGAGCGCCGGGGAAGGTCATGGCCAATCGATGCATCATGAGATGGTGCAAACGGCTGCGCCGGATCAGCCTGCGGACACTCAAACCCAGCTGCCCGACGCGGCGCACAAGTGCGGTGTTTGTGCATCTTGTTGCAATCTTATTGGCATTGCGGTGATCCCTCAGCTTTTAGCCGTCCACGTCTCTCCCGATGCGACCTATCTGGAGCCGTTGGCTTTGAGTTACACCGTCCCTTCGAGTCTTCCCGAGAAACCGCCTCGCGCATAACGCACCCGGCTGACTGCGGACCTTCAGGCTCTGCAGTACGGGTGCATTTCATCGTTCGCCATCAAAGCTAGACCTCCCTTGTGGGGGGTGCCTTTGTTGTCGCCGTTCCATGAAACCGCGAGGAATCCCATGTTTAAACCCCTGCTGGCCTATGGGCTGGTTTTGATATCCACATTGCCGGGTCTGTCGGCCGCGCAAAGTCCCGCCCCGGCTACGCCGGCATCTGCAGCCCAGGCAAACCCGCCTCCGGTCTTCCGCTCGGCCATGGAAGGCTACAAGCCCTATACCGAAGAAGCTACGGTCAATTGGAAGGAGGCCAACGACACTACGGCCCGAATCGGTGGCTGGCGTGCCTACGCCAAGGAAGCCAGGCAACCGCAGGCGCCCGAGGCAGCGCCGCCAGGCGACGCTCGCACCGCGCCGGCCAAACCCTGACAGGAACACCATGATCCCCATTTTCAAACTCGGTGCCCTAACTGCGGCGACCCTCATCCTGGCCGGCTGCGCGTCCGTCAACTTTGACCAGACTCTTCAGGACGCCAACAGCAACACCACCACCAATACCTTCACCCACGGCAAGCTTGAACTCAGTCGCACCGACCAGCAGCGCCAGGCGCGCAGCAAGCTCACGAGCGAATTGCTGGCCAAACCGCTGAGCATGGACGATGCCGTCCAACTCGCGCTGGCCAACAGCCCTGCGGTACAGACCTTGCTCGCCCAGAGCTGGTCAGACATGGCAAGCGCGACCCAAAACGGCCGCATCGCCAACCCGCTGTTCACCTTTGAGCGTACACGCATGGGTTCCGAGCTTGAGCTCAATCGCATGCTGTCGTTTGGCTTGCTGGACTTGCTGACCTTGCCTCAGCGCATGGCCATCTCCCGCGGGCAGGTCGCACAAGCCAAGGTTCAACTCGGTGCCAGCGTGGTCGAGCAAGTGACGCAGGTGCGCCAGGCCTGGGTGCGGGCCGTTGGTGCGCAGCAAAGCTTGCAGTATGCGGAACAGGTCAACACCACCGCGCAGGCCGGCGCCGAACTCGCGAAGCGCATGCAACAGGTGGGCAACTTCAACAAGCTGCAGCGGGCACGCCAGCAGAGCTTTTATGCCGACTCGGCGGCCCAGCTGGCTTCCGCGCAGCACGCCACGACCGCCGCTCGGGAGGAGTTGATCCGGCAATTGGGCCTGACCGACGCCCAGGCCGACCAGTTGAAGCTGCCGGAACGCCTGCCGGACCTGCCCAAGGAACCTCGCCAGCCCGCTTCGGTGAATGCCAACGCCACCGAGCAGCGCATCGACGTCCAGATGGCGCGCCATCAACTCGATGTGGCCGGCCGCTCCCAAGGCCTGAACCTGCTCACCAGCCTGGTCGACGTGGAGCTCGGGATTCGCCGCGATACGGTCATCGACGATGCGGCTGGCACCCGGACGCCACGTCGGGGGTACGAGCTGGGCATCCGCCTGCCAATCTTCGATTGGGGATCCGCCCAGCGCGACACCATGAATGCCCAGTCCCTGGCGGCCGCGAACCGCTACGAAAGCACAGTGCGGGGCGCCTCGTCCCAGTTGCGCGAGAGCTATTCGGCCTACCGCACGGCGTATGACCTCGCCAGGCACTATCGCGACGAAGTCGTTCCGCTTCGCAAATCGATGGCAGAAGAAAACGTGCTTCGCTACAACGGCATGCTGATTGGCGTGTTTGAACTCCTGGCGGACACGCGCGAACAGATCTCCAGCGTGACGGCTGCCATCAATGCTTACCAGCAGTTCTGGCTGGCCGACGCGGCGCTCGCCGCATCGATGACCGGCAAGCCGACCGCCATGGCCAGCGTGGCCGCGTCAGGCCTCGCCAGTGGCGGCGCCCAAGGCGGCCATTAAGCCAGCCTCAACCTATTACGGAATCCCTATGACAAACAGAAGAAATTTCCTGACCGGCGCCGGCGCGCTGACAACCGCGGTGGCTGCCGCCGCAGTCAGCAGGGTCGCGATGGCGGCGTTGCCGGAGCCCGTGCTCCAGACCAAGCCGGACACCATGGCGCCCTTGGTCCCCAATACCGGACGTCCTTACAACCCGGTGGTGACGCTCAACGGCTGGACGCTTCCCTGGCGCATGAACAATGGCGTCAAAGAGTTCCACCTGGTCGCAGAGCCGGTGGTGCGTGAGATGGCCCCGGGCTTCAAGGCGCACCTTTGGGGATACAACGGCCAATCGCCAGGGCCCACGATCGAGGTGGTGGAAGGCGACCGGGTTCGCATCTTTGTGACCAACAAATTGCCAGAGCACACCAGCGTTCATTGGCACGGACAACGCCTCCCCAACGGCATGGACGGGGTGGCCGGCCTGAATCAGCCGGCCATTCCGGTCGGCAAGACTTTTGTCTACGAGTTTGTCGCGCGGCGTCCCGGCACGTTCATGTACCACCCGCATGCCGACGAGATGACGCAGATGGCCATGGGCATGATGGGCTTCTGGATCACCCATCCCAAGGCCAAGCACCCGCTGATCGACGAGGTCAACCGCGACTTCGTGTTTTTGCTCAATGCCTACGACATTGATCCTGGCGCCTACACGCCCAAGATCATGACCATGTTGGACTTCAATCTCTGGAGCTGGAACAGCCGCATCTTCCCGGGCATAGACCCGCTGGTGGTACGCAAGAACGACAAGGTGCGCATTCGCATCGGCAACCTGACCATGACCAACCACCCGATTCACCTGCACGGGCACGAGTTCTTGGTCACGGGCACCGACGGCGGGCCGACACCCAAGTCGACACGCTGGTACGAGGTGACCACCGACGTGGCTGTCGGCCAGATGCGGCAAATCGAGTTTTTGGCGGATGAGGAAGGCGACTGGGCATTCCATTGCCACAAGAGCCACCACACCATGAACGCCATGGGCCACGACGTACCAACCATGATTGGCGTCGATCACCGAAAGGTCGCCCGCGAGATCACCCATGTCATTCCCGATTACATGGTGATGGGTGAGCGCGGCATGGCCGACATGACTGAGATGGAGATGCCGCTACCTGACAACACCGTGCCCATGATGACGGGAACGGGCCCGTTCGGCTCGGTAGAAATGGGCGGCATGTTCTCGGTTGTGAAGGTGCGCAAGGATCAGAAAGCCGGCGACTACAAGGATCCAGGCTGGTACAAGCAGCCGCCCGGCGAGGTCGCATATGAATGGACCGGTGCGCTGCCCAATCCCGCACGCTTCGCGGCTGAGGGTGGCAAGTCAATGCCCGTTCAGAACATGCCGGCAAAAGAAGTTGAAGTCCAGGTGCGCAAGCCCATGGGCAACATGAAGCATTAATCAGTTTTTCCACCACCCTTGAAAGGTATTTTTATGAAATCACGTCACCTTCTGATAGCAATCCCTGGCCTCCTTCTGACGATCAACGCCATGGCCTCCGGTCAACATGCCGGTGATCATGGCGACAACGCGATTGGTAAACCCGGCGTTGCATCCAAGGTCACGCGCACTGTGAACGTCGACATGACCGATGACATGCGCTTTCACTCTTCACTGATCGATGCAAAACAAGGGGAGACCATTCGTTTCGTCGCCAAAAATTCTGGAAAAGTCAAGCACGAGATGGTGCTGGGCACGGCCAAAGACCTCAAGGATCATTACGAGGTCATGAAGAAAAATCCCGAGATGGAGCATGCCGACGCCAACATGGTCACGGTCGCTCCCGGGAAATCTGGCGAAATCATCTGGCAGTTCACCAAAGCTGGCAAGGTCGACTTCGGATGCCTGCAACCCGGTCACTACGATGCCGGCATGAAGGGCCTTGTGAACGTAGTCAAAAAATAGCCACCCACAAGTTAGGTGATCGCGCTCCGGAGCTGATTGATTCGGCAGCTCGAGTTTCAAAAGACCGACTCATAACCCCTTTCATTAACCCCTGAAAGAAACATCATGAAAAATCTGAAGAACCTTTTGGTCATCGTAGCCGTCATGGCTGGAACTGCCTCTGCTTACGCTGCCTCCCACGCCGCTCCATCCATGGGAATGACCGATACCAAAAAAGATGGCGCCATGGCAGCGAGCGGCGATATGGCCGAAGGTGAAATCCGCAAAGTGGACATGGACACCAAAAAAATCACCATCAAACATGGCGAGATCAAGAATCTGGATATGCCAGGCATGACCATGGTGTTCCAGGTCAAGGATCCAGCCATGCTGGACAAGGTCAAGGCTGGCGACAAGATTCGCTTCAAGGCGGAAAAAACCGGCGGTGCGATCGTGGTGACCGACATCGTTCCGGCGAAGTAAGGCCATCCAGGAAGTCGCCGAGGGCCGGTGCCCTCGGCAGTTTTTGCATACGCCGCCAAACAGGCGTGGCAAGAAATGCCCCACGAATTCCGAAACCTCCCCAACGCGTCGCATGAAACGCTGACGACAGCGCTTATAGCTGGGGGTGCCGCTGCGTTGGTGCTTTTGATATTGATCGGTTACCTAGTATGGCGTGACCGGAAACTAAAGAAATCGGGGCGAACGAATAGGGGCCCTCCAAACCGACCCCGCAAGAGACGACGGCGTTGAATTCGGACGGCGTATGCTGTCATCTCACTCATAAGGCCCGCATGGAACATCATCACCATACCGTGGATCCCGCAAATGCAGGCTTAACACCTGCGCAACCATCTGCGGGTCAAACCGTTGCGCCAGATCAGCTCAAGGATCCAGTGTGTGGCATGACCGTGACGGAACAGTCGCCGCATCGGCACGATCATGCGGGACGGCTTTATTACTTTTGCAGCGCTCGCTGCAAGGAGAAGTTCACCGCCGAGCCGCAGCGCTATCTGCAGCTGGCACCAGTGGCGCCAAGCGTACCCAAGGCTCCAGAAGTAGCCTCGGGCACCATTTACACCTGCCCTATGCACCCGGAGATACGGCAGGACCATCCAGGCCACTGCCCCAAATGCGGTATGACCCTCGAACCGGTCATGCCCACCCTCGATGACGATGAGAATCCGGAGCTCAAGGATTTTTCGCGGCGATTCTGGTGGACGCTGCCGCTGACGGTTGTGGTCACCGTGCTCGCCATGTTCGGCCATCAACTCGGGTGGTTCGCGATGGCGACGCAGAGTTGGGTGGAGCTGGTGCTGTCGCTGCCCATCGTCCTCTGGGCGGGTTGGCCGTTTTTCGTGCGCGGCTGGCAGTCTGTCATCAACCGCAGTCCGAACATGTGGACTTTGATTGGTTTGGGCACATCCGCGGCTTTCATCTACAGCGTGGTCGCCACGGTGGCGCCAACGGTATTCCCGCCGTCATTTGTGGCCATGGGGCGTGTGGCTGTCTACTTCGAAGCGGCGGCCGTCATTATTTCACTGACCTTGCTCGGTCAATTGCTAGAACTGAAGGCTCGCTCTCAAACATCGGCTGCGATCAAGTCTTTGCTGGGTTTGGCCCCCAAAACCGCACGGCGCATCCGGCCAGACGGTACCGAAGAGGACGTGCAGCTGACGCATGTCCATGAAGGCGATCTGTTGCGAGTACGCCCCGGCGAGAAGGTGCCCGTCGACGGAATGGTGACAGAAGGTAGCAGCGCGGTCGATGAGTCCATGTTGACCGGTGAACCACTACCAGTGACCAAACGTGAGGGCGACAAACTGATTGGCGCCACCCTCAACACATCCGGTGCCCTGGTGATGCGCGCGGAACGCGTGGGCTCGGCAACGGTGCTGGCGCAAATCGTCCAGATGGTGGCGCAGGCCCAGCGTTCCAGGGCGCCCATGCAGCGCATGGCGGATCAGGTTGCCGGCTACTTTGTGATGGCGGTTGTGGCGGCAGCCCTGTTAACGCTGGTGGTATGGGGATTCTTTGGACCGCAACCCAGCTGGGTCTACGGCCTGATCAACGCGGTGTCCGTGCTGATCATCGCCTGCCCCTGCGCGCTGGGCCTGGCAACGCCCATGTCCATCATGGTGGCCACGGGGCGCGGCGCCACGCAGGGCATCCTGTTTCGCGATGCGGCAGCGATTGAGAACTTCCGTAAGGTTGAGGTCCTGATTGTCGATAAAACCGGCACGCTGACAGAGGGACGACCGGCTTTCAACCAAGTCGTCGCAGCCACGGGCTACACCGACGACGAGGTCTTGAGGCTGGCAGCCAGTCTGGACCAAGGCAGCGAGCATCCCCTGGCCGATGCGATCGTACGGGCCGCGCGAGAGCGTGGCATGACGCTGATCAAGGCTGAAGGATTTGAATCGGGCACGGGCATTGGTGTCCGGGGCGTGGTTGACGGCAAGCGGTTGGCGCTCGGAAACGTTGCTCTAATGAACCAGGAGGGCGTGACAACCGATGGCGCATTGCAAGCCAAGGCGGAAGCCTTGCGCCTTGAAGGTGCCAGCGTCATGTCCTTGGCCGTGAACGGGAAGCTTGCCGGCCTGCTGGCGGTCTCCGATCCCGTCAAGGAGAACACGCCCGCAGCGCTCCAGTCACTGCGCGACGCGGGTATTCGAATTGTCATGGCCACGGGCGACGGTCTCACCACGGCCAAAGCCGTTGGCCAGCGGCTGGGCATCGACGAAGTCTATGGGGAAGTCAAGCCGGCCGACAAACTGGCGCTGGTGGCACGGCTGCAGGCGGAAGGGCGGGTGGTCGCCATGGCCGGTGACGGTATCAACGATGCGCCGGCTTTGGCAAAGGCCGATGTCGGTATTGCCATGGGCACTGGCACGGACGTGGCCATGAACAGCGCGCAAGTGACCTTGGTCAAGGGCGATTTGCGCGGCATTGCTACCGCGCGCGAGCTGTCCCAGGCGACCGTTGCGAACATGAAGCAGAACCTGGGGTTCGCTTTTGTGTACAACGCTTTGGGCATTCCCTTGGCGGCGGGCCTTCTGTTTCCTTTTACCGGCTGGCTGTTGTCACCGATGATTGCGGCCTTGGCGATGAGCTTGAGTTCGGCATCGGTGATAACAAACGCGTTACGCCTGCGGCGCGCCAAATGAATATAAGCATCGCAATAAATCTGTGAGCACTCCAACCCAAAAGTCACGTTCGACTATTTGTGTCGTGTCGCCCGCGCACTCTTGTTGGCATCAGGAGCGCTGTATTACCAAGGTACATGAGGTGCGCGGCCAAGGGTGCGCCTGCCGCGGAAAGTCCCCACGATGCGACGCCACTCGGGCGGTTCGATCAACAGCACGGCCACGAGCGGCAGCTCGCGCGGGCTGCGGGCCGATTGACCGTCAGAACGCCGACTCCCAGCAACGAGGTGCCCGCCGTAAAGCTTGCTGTTGTAGAGAAGCACATTCAGTTCATTTCGCTGCGGTAGCTGTGCTCGCTGCACCTTCGCGGACGTAGCACGCCAACCCTGCGAGCCACAGCACCACAGGCACCAGGAGCAACCAACGGAAATCCGAGTGCAGCAGGAAGTTGGTCGCGCTCATCAGCGTAACGCCGGACGCCCCTGTAATCGCAAGTGCAAGCAGCGTTCCGGATGCTCGGCTGGCGAGAAATCGCCATGCCACCAGGCTGGTCATGGTGCCTGCGGCGACCATGAATCCACCCATGACGTTGAACACGTGGCCGAGCCAAACCTCCAGGCCGGGCGCCGCTGCGCGTAGGGCTTCAATAGACGTCCCCATAAAGCGTGGGTCCTCGGCCAACAGCGCAGGCCGAAGCAGGACGAAATAGATGCCCAGCATAACCGTCCATAGACCGCAGGCCGCGAATACCTTGCCGGAAAGCTGCATAGGGAGGGGCGATGACTTCATGAGTTCACGCTAACGCCGTTAGGCCCCTTGCCGCCACGGACGATGCTCACCAAGGCACGTGACTTGATGTCGATCACCGACACGGTGTCGGCGTACGCGGCGCTCAGGCTGGACACCATCTCCCCAACCTCGACAGTGCTGGTTTTCATGTGGCAGCCTCTTTTTTGCCGAAGGAGGGAATGAACCGCGGAGTGCGCGCAGCGTATGCGTCAAATTCCGCTCCGAAGTGTTTTCGCATCTCGGTTTCCTCTGTGACTGCCAGCCGTCCATACATTACGAGGAGGATCGGAAACATCGCCAGGGTGAGCAGCGTAGGCCATTGGAGCAGGAAACCCAGCAAGATCAGAACAAAGGCCACGTACTGCGGATGTCGGATGCGGGCATAGGCGCCCGTGGTCGCCAGCGTGCCGTGGCGCTGCGCGTGATACAGCACATTCCATGCGGTGGACAGCAGATAGAAGCCGTAGCCGAGGAACACGTAGCTGGCGATATGAAGCGGGCCGAAATGGGCGTCGCCTTTTTCGCCAAGGAGGGTCGACCACAGGTGACCGGAGTTGTGCGACAGAAGGTCGAGGTCGGGATACTTTGTCTGCAGCCATCCGGACAGGACGTAAAGCGTGAGAGGGAAACCGTACATCTCGACGAAGAGAGCCACAATGAAGGCGGCGAAAGCACCAAAAGTTCGCCAGTCACGCGCTGTCTGCGGCTTGAAGAAGCTGAACGCGAACATCAGAAAAATCGCCGAGTTCAGTATCACCAGCGTCCAGAGGCCGTAGGCGGAAGTGTCGTGGGTCATGGTTGCTCTCCCGTCGTGGTGGTTGGTCCTGCGGGCGGGGCTTTGGGATCGTGCCGACCTCCATGGCCGCCACCGTGGGAACCGTGCCCGTTGTGCATGAATACATGCATCAGCGGACATGCGAGTAGCAGGAGAAGTGGCAGGGCACCGATAAAGTGGGCTCGATGCTCGCTGGTCAGGAAATAGGTTGCGATGGCGCCCATTACAAGGAGCCCGATGGCATAGCGCGAGCGCCAAAAGCCAGGCGCTTCCGGTTGCGGTGGGGAATCGTGGTCGGTCATCTGGTTCTCCAAAAGATTTACGGTCAACGCGCCAGCCGGTTGTGCAGCCAGCTGAAGAACATCCCGGCCAGCAGCGCCCACGTGCTCAGCACAAGCAGCGCGGCAAAGAATCCGGGTAAGTTGAAAGGCCGTGGACTGACCATGGCAGTGAAGTCCATGCCGTGGAATATGTTGTTCATCAGGCCCAGGAATGTCGCCGGAGCGAGTATCCAGGCCACGGTACACAGGACATAGAAACCACCAACAGTTGCGGCCAGGGCAAGGCCGGTGCGCAGAGGTGTCACGGCGTTCTGCCTACTTTGCCGGGGCCGCGGGCAAGCGGTCCATCATCATCTGCATGGAGGCGCCCATCATTTCCATCCGCTTCTCCATCATTTGATGATGCATGGCCATGTCGCCCTTCATGGACTGCATGCCCCCGGCCGGCATCTCATTCATCATGCTCATGCCGTCCTGCATCGTCTTCATGTGCTGTGCCATCAGAGCGCTTCGCTCTTCTGGCGTCTTCGCCGCCATCATTTTTTCGTGCATGTTCCGCATGGCTTGGGTCTGGGCATCCATCTTGGCCATGCTCGGTCCTTTCTTTGCAGGTACTTGCTTGGATGTGGGTGCGGAGGTGCTCCCGGCGGGATGGTGGCCGGTGTGCTGGTCGTTCGGAGCCGCCGCCCAAGCTGTGCCGAGGGCGGAAACTGCAAATGCGAGAGAGAAAAGGTGGATCTTCATATGGAACTCCTATGTGGATGTGGTGAGAAGCGAGGTGCCGGAATTGCATATCGGGCTCGCCGAGGGAAACAGAAGATCGCTCGCCGCAACGAGACGGCGCTTGAACTACCAGGAGGCTAGAGTGCCCACCGCGAGTAGGTGATTCGCTCGGGAGGATCGCTCAGCGAGGGCTGAGCGTCCAGGTGGCCCCAGTGGCGTGCCATCACAGACGTTGGCCCGGTCCAGATGACTCTGGCCAATGGCGGGGAACCCGGATCAACCGAGTCCACGCCATTAGTGCTTTGCAAGGCCTGCGAGCCCTCGTCACAGGCTTTCAGACACGGCGCCTTGGAGCTTTGTTCACTGTCGTGGACAGGCTCAGCAGAATGGGCCGGAATGTGGGTGCCCTCAGAGGAAGACTGGTGCCCACCGTGATCGGAAACTTCCAACAGGCAAGCATTCGCGAGGCCCGACGCCAGCACGAACAACCACAAGGCCAGCATCAGCGATGCAGCATTGCGGTCAGTGGTGTGTTGGAAGAATAATTTCATGCCAGTGTTCAGATCGATTCATGCTACGGAGAGATCGACGATGCGGATTGACCTATGTCAACGAAGACCGCTATGCACCAAATCAGAGTGCGCCCGAGTCGGCGAATGGTATGTACGCTGGCCAGCATATCGGTGTAAGGCAATGCGCCGAGTTCGGGAGCAGTGTGCAGCTTTGTAAGCTGAGCAACGCGGCGGGCGTACTATGGAGCAATGCCTCAATTTCTCTCTTTTCACCCAACCGGGCGACGATCTTCATGAGCTTGGCTGCACCATTGACCTCGGCGGCACCCGTTGTGGGCGCGCAAGAGGCCCTTAACAATGGATGCTTCTGCCTTACGTTGGACGACGATGCCCTGGCGCGAGCACTGGACTCGGAGCTCGCAGAAGTGCAGCTCTCCGAGCTGGTTCGGGAGCGTTGCCCCTATGTGTTCGCCGCCAGGCCGGTGTTTGTTGACAAAGCGCAGATTCAACGCATGTCTGAGGTGATCCATGCGGTCGAATCGGTTGTAGCACTTCCGGCATACCGTGAACAGGTGCTGACGGCGGCACCCGCCATCGCCCGACTCGGTGCGGCAGGCCCGAAAGGAGTTTTCTTCGGCTACGACTTTCACGTTGGGAAGGAGCGGCTAGGGCTGATAGAGATCAACACGAACGCCGGCGGCGCAATGCTGAACGCTGTACTCGCGCGGGCGCAGCGCGACTGCTGTGCTGTGATGGACCGGATGGCGCCGACTCTCTCCGATGTGGACGCGTTTGAAGAGCGGATCGCAGACATGTTTGTTCGCGAATGGGCCCTGGCCGGCCGGGGAAGACCGCTGGTGAGCATCGCTATCGTCGATGAGGCGCCCGAGCAGCAGTATCTTTACCCTGAGTTCCTGCTATTTAAGCGGCTTTTCGAAAAGCACGGCCTGCGAACTGTCATCGTCGGACCGACGGACCTACAATGGCGCGGTGGCGTGCTTTGGGCTGGGGAGCTTGTGATCGACCTCGTTTACAACCGCCTGACTGACTTCTACCTGAAGGAGCCGGGCAGTGCTGCATTGCGCGAAGCGTATCTGCACGATGGAGTGGTCTTGACGCCCAACCCACAGGCTCATGCGCTGTACGCCGATAAGCGCAACCTCGCGCTCTTCAGTGATCCATCGGGGATGAGCGCGCTGGGTGTGCCTGATGCGGTGCAAAAGGTCTTGCTGGAACATGTACCCCGTACTGAGGTGGTCGTGGCTGAAGACGCGCAACGGCTCTGGGATGCGCGGCGAAGATTGTTCTTCAAGCCGGTCGCCGGGTTTGGCAGCCGTGCGGCCTACCGTGGCGACAAGTTGACGAAGCGCGTTTGGCAGGAGATCCTGGCGGGGGACTATGTCGCCCAGGAGTTCGTGACTCCAGGTGAGCGCAAGGTCAGCAAGGGTGATCCCGGGCAGATCATGAAATTCGATATGCGTGCTTACACCTACGAAGGTTCCGCCATGTGGTTTGCCGCCAGGTTGTATCAGGGACAAACCACTAACTTTCGCACTCAGGGTGGAGGCTTTGCGCCGGTGTACGCAGCGCATCGCGATCAAGCACGTTGAAGACCTCATCCAGAGGATAGCTGCGCTGATGATCTGGAAAGCCAGAATGTCAGCGACGGCGCTCCGCGTCGGAGCCAGTAGGCGTTCCCTTATTTGGTCATCTTGTCCATGGAGTGCCCGCTCTTGGCAAGGAATTTATCGAGCTGGGCGATTTCTTTCTTTTGTGCGGCAATGATGTCCTGAGCCATCTTGCGCATTTGCGGGTTTTTTCCGTCGCGCAACTCCGCCTGGGCCATGTCGATGGCGCCCTGGTGATGTATGCGCATCATCATGGCGAAGTCCACGTCAGCGTTGCCAGTCATTGCCATGGACGACATTTTCTCGTTGTTGTCCTTCATCATGGCCTTCATATCCATGCCGCCCGTCATTCCGGGCGACATAGCGCTCTTGCTCTGCACCCCGTGCATTGGCATAGTGCTGGGCGCACTTGTGGTTTGAGCTGCAGCAATGGGCAGATTCACAGCTACAGTAAGCGCTAAAACAGCGATCAACGTGGCTTTGCAATTGAATTTACAAGTCATTTTGTATTCCTTTAGTCATCTGGTTAGGCCATGACGGCCATATTGCGACATTCTTCAGCGCATCTACGGCAGGCCTTCGCGCACGCTTGGCAGTGCTCCATATCGTGCTTCGCACACTCATCTCCACAGGATTGGCAAATATCGGCACATACTCCGCAAACTGCTTGATGGTGGTCGCTACCTCGCGCCATCGTTGCGGCCGCCACAGCACAGATTTGGGCGCAATCCATATCCCAAGCGATGCATTTGGCCATCAACTTGACGTCGGGCTCTTTCAGGCAGGACGCTGCACAATAATTGCAAGCGATCACGCAGGCATTACAAGCTTCAATGCAGGCGCTGTAGATTTGGTGCGACATATGGTGTACCCCTTTTGATTGATGAGCGGGAGTCGCTCCCATGCATCGATAACAACTAAGGATACATAGGCTGCAAAGCATCGATGTGAGGGAATTGCCCTCTGTGATGTAGTCCGAGGAATTCCGTGTGCTAGTAGACGTGTGGACGCTGCCTCAGGTGTTCGTGGACCTGGGTATGACTCGGCGAGCCCATCAGGACCGGCAAGTGACGTAATGCTGTTCTTTCGTTCATATGACCGCACACCCTACAAGCACTAAAGCTAAAATTCGAGGAGATAGCAGCAAAAATTGCTGAAAGGTAGATATGAAAGACGTGGAATTCAACAAATTGCGTAAGCGATTACGCAGGGAAGCCGGACAAGCCATCGTCGATTTTGAAATGATCGAGGAAGGTGATCGCGTAATGGTGTGCATGTCTGGCGGCGCTGACAGCTACACCATGCTCGATACTTTGATGTACTTGAAGGAAGTGGCGCCGATAGATTTCGATCTCATTGCGGTCAACCTGGATCAAAAGCAGCCCAATTTCCCTGAACATGTATTGCCTGGGTACCTACAGGCTCTCGGCGTTGAATACCGAATTATCGAACAGGATACTTACTCCATCGTCAAGGAAAAGATACCTGAAGGAAAGACTACGTGCTCCCTCTGCTCGCGGCTTCGCCGCGGGATTCTTTATAAGACTGCTCAAGAATTGGGCGTTACAAAAATTGCTCTCGGCCATCACCGCGAGGACATTCTGGAAACATTGTTGTTGAACATGTTCCACGGCAGTTCACTCAAGACTATGCCTCCTAAGCTACTGTCAGACGATGGCAAAAATGTTGTGATTCGTCCGATGGCGTACTGCCGGGAGAAAGATATCAAGGCCTACGCGGAAACGATGCAGTTCCCGATCATCCCTTGTGATCTGTGTGGTTCACAGCCAAATTTGCAGCGTCAGGCGATGAAAGAGTTACTCACCTCATGGGACAAACAGTTCCCTGGACGTGTAGACAACATGTTCCGTGCGCTGTCGAATGTAGTCCCATCTCACCTCCTAGACCGCCGGCTACACGGGTTTGGTACCGCAAAGATGAGCGAGGAGAAGGGACACATGGCCGACTGGCTGGCCTCTGAAGAAATGAATGACCCAAAAGTCATTCCGATTAAGCCACTCACCTCACCGATGACGGCTTAAGACTGACTACGCGTGTTGTTCGGTAACGGATCTTGAAGCAAGGCAGTGCCCCCTGGCAAAAGGGATGCGTTATAGGCTAGGCGCGTATGCCGGAGAAGCAGTAACGCGTGCTTCTTTTTTAGCGCAGCGAGTTGTACCTCCAGCAACTGAATGCGTTGAATGTAGGCATCAGCGCTCCGGATTACGTGTTTGTAACCACTCCTTGCCACAACAGCCCTCTGCTTACAGACTTTGAAAGCGGATGAGATCGCTTCATTGCGTGAAAGAGCTTGCCTGCTCCATATATCCTGAGGCTTGATTTTCAGCTTGGCCGCAAGCGCCACTCGATAATCTTCCCAATTCAGGGCTTTTTTGGCCGGCCATTTATTCAATAGCTCCACCGCGTAATGCTGATCACTACGCGAGATTTTTCGTTTTCCAAGTGTCGATAGTCCACTCATACGTCATCACCTTCCTCGCGGAGTTTCACAACGAGATCAGCAGTGCTCATCGCTGAGGGAGCGGAACTGAAGGTGATGATTGTTCCTATCTCAATGTCCGGATTCGCCTCTACAGCAAAGATTTCTTCGCACCTACTTATCGTATCTTTGTGCTGCTGAATGTGTCTCCTCAACGGTGCTTGTTCATGCCCCGGCAGCATTTTCCCCTCACCAATGAGCAACATTGACTGAGCATGGTCATGCAAAGCCCGAATGCGGGGCAACCGTTTCCTATCCCCCTTCCGCCATAGCGACCTGTTGCATCGCATGCAGTCTCCAAACTGCGGACATGGATTTAACGACCAATCCGTGCTGCATCCACCGACCTCGGTAACTTGCTTCGGAGCCGCATTCTCAAAGAGAAAAACGCTTCTCTCAACGACTGTAATGCCGATGGGTATCTGCTCTGCGACGGGGCCATACACAGAAAAATTCTGATTGGGGTCGAAGACTTCCATTGAGCCTGCGACAACTTCATGTGCAGTCCGCTTGTCGTAGTGAGCAGATTGCCGGCCCCCATGTCTACCAGCTAGTTCGTCTATGAATGGTTCGCTGATGCCCGCAATAAGCGCCTCTGTGTGGTGATACTTCCGCAGGTCGTGCAAGGTGAATGACGGCCAGGCTCCATTACGCAGCTTGATGTCCAAATTGGAGAACAAAAGAGGAGCGCCTCCTTGATACCGACTAATCCAGTGCTCGAGCGACGAAGCTGTCATTTGCCCAGGACACCACCATCCATCAACCTTAGTCTCGGTGGTAGGGATCTGATTGGATTTAGGCGCGAACTGCACAAGTAGCGCATGATCCAATCTAAGCTTTCGATCCTTGGCGGTGTATGGCCAATGGGGAAATATTTGCGATTTGAACTTTGACAGCAGATAGAGCTGTACATTCCGAGTGGGAATGAAAACTGTTGCGGTTCGTCCATCACTCCACAATTGGTCCAGAATCGGTTTCAATTTTCTTCGGTTTTTCGTATTTAACGCTTCGTTAGCTACGGGAGCCGAGATGAATAAATCATCGTGCTCGGTAGGGATCGGCAGGATCAATCCCACTCCTAAGCACCTGCGACGCGCTTCGCCAATCTTTAAAAATGAAAGCTGCCTTGCCATTCTTGAAGGTGAATAAATATCGTTACCTTTGTTGACGCCGAAAACCTGGACAGATCTGATTCCCTGATACGGAGTTTCAATACCTATAAAATTTTCTTTGTCCTCTCCACCGACAATCATCTTCAGGCTGTTCAGCGATAAAAATGGTTCCTCAAAAAAGGATCTGTGTCTCTCAGGTATGTACAGCTCGTCAATCGATTCGAAGTCGTCGCCGAACTGATCGATATAAAAGGCAAATGCCTCTCTAGGTTCGCGTGTGTAATCGCGGATAACTTGAACAAGCTCCACGCTAATAGGAGTCAACTTCTGAGTGATGGGGAGTCTTTGATAAAGATCTATCTTTGGACGATATATCAAGATCATCCATCTCTGTGCATCGTCATCAAACTGCAAGCAGTCATACCTCAAGCTCAGGTAGTCCGACATGCGCATGGATACGGTTGTAAGGGGCAATGCAACGACTGCTGCCATAAACGTGACTCGATGGGTTACTCCAAAATTATTTATAGCCCTTCGATAAGCTATGCCTACAGCGGCAGCGACTTCCCCGCTTAATCTTGTGTCAATTTCTTCATCTGCAGCAACGTCTGAAACAGCAACACGGAGGTGGCGCGCCTGTTTCTGGATAGTGGAATAAGAGAACGAGTTATCAATAAGCCCAAATCCTTTTCCCGAAAAACGGAATGTTTTACTGTGGTGTCCAGCTTGAAGCATATTGGCGAAGATCTCTATCTCTCTTCCAATGTCATATTTTTTTGAGTCACTCATGGTTGACTTCTGCAACTCCAAATCAGCGCGAATAATCACCTGTCGACTTATATTGACTGGATCATTATTTCCTTCATTAATTTTTCGTAATTCGCACTCGATAAAGGCTAGTGCTCGAACCGTTGACCTATTCGTAGATCGAATTCCTTTATACAAACAGATCACATTTAGGTAAGCTTTGGCAAATGGCAAAAAGGGCCCCGAGATTAGAGCTTTGGGCTGTGAAAGGTTTGATAACTTTCCATCGCGTGTTCGGCCGATAAACTCCCGATCACGTCCCAAGTACTCACTTTTGATGAACCAAGTTTTAGCCTGGTCTTGTCCATGGGGTATGAACCGCGTTGCCCATGAGAACCATGGTGCTTGCGCCTCATAAGGAACGCTATGGATATTCGAAATTCCCGCTTCCCCAAATGGCTGAGCCCATGCGATAAAACGCTCGATCTTTCCGGCGCCATCGAATTGTTCATCCGGACGAAAAAGCGGAATAGGATCATTTGGCATGGCTATTCAATGTTCTGAATTTTATTGATCACCGTCCTCACCGCCGCGATCAAAGAGTCATCTCTTTGAACGGTCTCTAGCGGCAACTGGAGCTCGACGGCCCTGTTCCTCTTGAACAGCAATTCATCGAGCACTTCTTGGTGAGGACCATCCTTGAAGGCTCTGAATCTGCTGCATGCATAGCAACCTATCGGTGCAAGTACTCCGCACGGTGTGGTGGCACATCCTCCGACCACTTCTGACATCGAAGGGGATAGGATCAAGCTTTCTTCGCCGTGCATTGATTGTCGCTCGCGTGAAATTATTTCGCCTCTGAAGGCAGAAGCTATCTCACTGTGGTTTGCATCCGTTTTCAACTCATAGGCATCAAATGCCTCTGCAGATAAGTTGACGTAATGGCGAAGTGAAATTGTTGAGGTTTGAAAACCAGCCCGAGCCAACACTGCGAGTGGAGCGCCAATTATTGCCAAGTGGGTTAGTTTGGTATGTTTGAATCGCCGAGTAAAGAGATCAATATTGCTGAATTCGTCCGAATGATTGGCAATGTGGACGCGGGTTCGATCTATTAAAGAAGTTATCCCAATTCCTTTTTTAGCAATGGCCAGTGGCTTGCCATTGGGTCGCACTACTGAAAATAGCGGAGTTGAGTCGCTTAAAGATTCTCCTGCCACTGCATTTAAGTAGTTGAGCTGTGCCAACATTGCCGGAATTACCGCAGAAGACAACTGGTACTGCATCATGTACTTTCTTGCTGAAGTGGCCTTCTGCTTCACTATGGGCGTGTCCATGAAGATTCGGATCACATTGCCAGATGCATCACGGATGATTTTTATATCGCCCACTCTTAAAAGGTGTAGCTGACTCGGCCGCATGGCTTCAGAAATGATCAACCGCCAAAGAAGATAGTCTTGCGGACTGAAATCTCGTTTGATGTAGAGGTCCTCTACAGTCGAAAGGATTTCCCTGACTTGTTGGGACGAGAATGGCCTCTCGTTAATCGAATTGGTTTGGATCTCTATGGTGGATCTTGGTTTGGGAGATTTCGAAGTAGCTAGGTGATTTTTAAGATCCTTGGCGATGCCTGGACGCCCTTGACGTATCCAGAACTTCAACAAAGAGCGAAGCATCTTTTCGTTTGAAGCACCATCTTCTTTGGTTGAATATAAAAACATACTCAAGGTGATCGTCAAAATCGGCTTATCGACCAATGGCACGATGACGTCCAAAAACCGGGAAAATCTGTTTACCCACTTGATTACAGTTGAGCCTTTCCTCTTGCCATGGAGCGCATCAGCGACGCACGAAAAAAATATTTCACTAGTAGCAGCTGAGAGTCCGAAAGCGGATTGTTTGAGTCTTAGACTTGACTCCCTCAACTCGGTTTGAAGTGTCATGTGGACTGGATTGAACGCCATCAGCCTGCCCGACTCGATACTTCTGACTTGTTTTGGAAGGTCCCCAGGCAATGCCTCGTCCTGGTCAATGACGAATTCGTCGTAGCCGGTAAAAAGAGGCGGACTAAGGGTTGCCAAGGCGATCATCCCTGGCTTGTATGAGCTCCGCCGTCTTCCGCATCAGGCTCCTTGCCGCGTAGCGCTCGAGCATGTTTGAATGCTCACTCCACCGTCCTCGCTGTGCCAAGACTGGCTTGTAGTCGATGCCTTTCTCATCCGCTATATCTGCAAGTTCAGTGAAGTGGGTATGTCTCAGTCGATGCGGAGAAAAGTCATCGGGCAACCCAGGAACTCGCTTCAATTTCGCAGCAATGCGGTTCAAATTTCTTTGCGACATAGGGAGTCCGCAGGTGCGGCCGCTATGACAGATGAACAGGTAAGGTGACTCGATTTTCGACTGGCGTCGGTCAATAGCTGCACGCCTATCTGCTGTGACGTACTTGATGATCGCATCAGCAAGGTCGTTGGAGATCGTGATAAAACCTGGTGTGGTCTTGGCCGCAGGTTCAGTTATTCTCGAATCTGATAAATCATTTGGGCGAAGTTTCACCTTGAGAACGGCAGTGAATTTGTCTTTGCCGATCGGATAGCGCGGATCCAGGTCGTGACAGCATAGTTTTAAGAGTTCTCCGGCTCGCAAGCCCGTTTCCAGGAGGATCCGAGTAATTAGCCTGTCGCGCCGGCCGTGGCTCGAGTCCTTGTGGGACTCTGGATCCGAGAGAAGAATTCTCAACGCCTGCCCCTCCTGTTCGGTCAATGACCTCACTGGAGCTGGCTTGCGACTCTCGTTGAGCTGCTGCTCGAAAGTATCTCTTACAGACGTTTTATTCCTTTCTTGGCGCTGAAAGTCAGCGTCCCCAAGCGTCCTATTAATGGCAACACAATCCTCGATTAACCAGCATAAGTAGCGGCAGACTGTGTGAATTCTGGCGTTCGTCGTGTCGGTATCGACAGTTTCTCCTGCGGTGATTGTTTTTACTCCCTTCTCAGCCCGCTGAACGGCTTTGGCTAAACAAGGAGCGGTGAGTTGAGCCCATCTTGAAAAATCTTCTATTTCCCTCTTCGTCAACGGCTCGCCTCCTGTTGGCGTTCGTTGTTGAGGGCTTTTCCAACTCTCCTGTCTCAAGCTTTTTAATTTCATCCATTCAATAAAGAATGAGACGTCTCGCAGTACTGCTCGATGGGTATTGAAGCTTTTCTGGGGATATTCGCGGTGGACAAATGCCATCGGAAGTTCATAGATCAGGCCACTCAGCCTGTCCCGTAAGACGAGTCTTCGTATTGCTGCGCTGGCGTCGGAAGTAACGTCTAGAAGTACTTCGATCTGAGCGGATAGTTCCAGATTATTGTTGGATGACATTGTGTAGTGCTGCTTGGATAATTTCCAAGCTTAGAGACGCACAACAGCTAAGTCAAAGACAATATTTTTTAAGTGATTGATTTAAAAGAAGAAAACCGGAGTTTCTTTCCAATTAAATACTTGTGCTAATACCCTTGCCGCCCGAGACGCAGACCATGACCTTGTCGCCCTCTTCAATCATGTTGAAGTCGACAATCGCGCGGCCCACTTCGCGGCACAGGCGTTTTTCAAGCTTGTGGTCTTCGCGCTCGATCTTCATGCTGTTCTGCACGCGCGCCGAGCTTTCCTGCTGCTCGTACTGCTCCACGGCTTCTTCCCAGACTGCGCTCATGTCGTTCGCTCCCATATCGTTCACCACTGTCCCGTCTCGACGCGAATGGCCACTTCGCAGTCGTCAAAAATTTCAAGTTTTGCAATCTTCACCCGCACGCCCAGCACGCCGGGCAACTGCATCAACCGGTGCGCCAGCTTGCCGATCAGGCTTTCCAGCAGGTTCATGTGTTCCGCCGTGCACTCGCTGATGATGATCTGGCGCACTTTTCGGTAGTCCAGCACATGGTGGATGTCGTCGTCATGCGGCAGCAGCGGCTGCGTGCCCAGGTTCAGCTCGGCATCGACCTGTATGGGCTGCGGCGCGGTTTTTTCGTGGTCCAGGATGCCCAGGTTGGCGTCAAAGCGCAAACCGGTGAGGTTCAGGATCTGGGTTCCCCGGGTGTTGTACATGGCGCCAGTCTGTGGTGTAGGCATGGGAGGGTGTGTCAGCTATTGCCGCCGGTTCACATCAGCGAAAAATCGCGTTCGAACCTCATCAAGTGCTGGCCGCCGTCCACCAGCAGCGTGGTGCCGGTGATGGAGCGGTTTTCCAGCGCGAATTTGACCGTGGCCGCGACGTCGGCGGGCGTGGAAGAGCGGCCCAGCGGCGACAGCTTGTGCCTGGCCTGGAACTGCTCGTCCGTCAGCAAATGGCTGGTCAGCGTGAGGCCGGGCGCCACGCCCACCACGCGCACCAGGGGCGCCAATGCCAGCGCCAGCATGGTGCCGGCCGCCTCCAGAGCGGCCTTGGAGAGGGTGTAGCTGAAGAAATCGGGGTTCTGGTTCCAGAGCTTCTGGTCCAGCAGGTTGACCACGGCGCCCTGGGCGCCTTCCACGCCCTCGCCGCCGTCCGTGCCGCGCGCCGCGATGTGGGCATGCAGGGCCTGCGCCAGCAGCACGGCGGCGCCGGTATTGCTGTGCAGGTGTTTATCCATCGACGCAAAGCCAAAGCTGGCGGCGTTGTCTTCTTCGAAGGTGGAGGCATTGTTGACCACTGCATCGACCCGGCCCATGCGCGCCACCACGGCCGGCAGCAGGCCGCGCACCGCGGCTTCGTCGCCCAGGTCGGCCTGGAAGGCCGCCGGTGCTCCCGCGAGGGCGGCGCAATCGGCGACGGTTTTCAGGGCCTCGGCCTCGGAGGCGCGGTAATGCACCGCCACCTGCCAGCCGCCGGCCGCCAGCGCCAGCGCGATCTCGCGCCCCAGCCGCCGCGAGGCGCCGGTCACGAGGACCACGGGAGGGGACGACGGAGCTGGATTCATGGGCGGGCGAAGTGACTCAAAAAAGGGGGCCAAGGAAGGCGGGGAGCGGGATGAAGAGGCCGTGGGGATCGCCGACAATGGCAGGAGGTGACCTCATAGCCCCCATGCCCCCGACGACCGATACCCCCATTTTAACGACCGGCCTCGCCGCCCACATTGCCAGGGCCATTGAGGCCGCTGGCGGCTGGCTGGGTTTTGACCAGTTCATGGCGCTGGCCCTTTACACCCCGGGCCTGGGCTATTACGCCAACGATTCGCGCAAATTCGGCCTGATGCCGGGCACCGGTAGCGATTTTGTCACCGCGCCCGAGCTCTCGCCGCGTTTCGGCCAGGCCCTGGCACGGCAGGCGGCCCAGGCCCTTGAGGCCACCGGCACCCGCGAAATCTGGGAATTCGGCGCGGGTTCTGGCGCGCTGGCGCAGCAAGTGCTGGAGGTGCTGGGCCCGCGGCTGGAGCGCTACACCATCGTGGATCTTTCAGGCAGCCTGCAGGTGCGCCAGCGTGAACGGCTGGCGGCCTATGGCGACAAAGTCCGCTGGGTGGCGGAGCTGCCGGCAGTGATGCGCGGCGTGGTGCTGGGCAATGAGGTATTGGACGCCATGCCGGTGAAGCTGCTGGCGCGCCTGCAAGGCGTATGGCATGAACGCGGCGTGGTGGTCCATGATGGCGGCTTCCTCTATGCCGACAAGCCTGGCGCGCTGCGGCCGCCTTTCGAAGTGGAGGGTACACACGACTACCTCACCGAGATCCATCCCCAGGCGGAAGCGTTTGTCGCCACGCTGGCCGACCGGCTGGAAGCCGGCGCGGTCTTCCTGCTCGATTACGGCTTTCCGGAACACGAGTACTACCACCCGCAGCGCAGCATGGGCACGGTAATGTGCCACCGCGGCCACCTGGCGGATACCGACGCGCTGGCCGAAGTGGGCAGCAAAGACATCACCGCGCACGTCAACTTCACCGGCATCGCCCTGGCCGGGCAGGAGGCCGGGCTGGAAGTACTGGGCTACACCAGCCAGGGGCGCTTTCTGCTCAACTGCGGCCTGGTGGACGGCATGGAAGACGCGCCGCTGGAGCAGCGCGTCATGGTGCAAAAACTGGTCGCCGAGCATGAGATGGGCGAGCTGTTCAAGGTGATTGCTTTCGGCGCAAAAGGCGGTCCTGCATGGGAGCCCATGGGCTTTGCGACGGGTGATCGCATGAGCACTTTGTAGCACCCCCGTCGGACGCTCACTTCGTGTAGCGCCTTCCCCCCTCAAGGGGGCGGCGCCTGGGGCCGGCAAAGCCGGACCCTCGGCCCCCGCTGGCGCGGACAGCCCGACAGCCACACAAGGCGATGCGAAGCGAGCCGACCAAAGGCCAGCATGAGCCGCGGGACTGGCTTTGCCAGACCGCAGGCGGGCGGCCCCCTCGGGGGGCAGCGACCCACACGCAGTGGGGGAGCGTGGGGGCTAAACTATTCAGATGATCCGCTGGTTCATCGTTATCTTCCTGGCCCTGATGCTGATCAGCTGGTTCAGCCCGCTGCTGCAAAAGCTCGGTTTCGGCAAGTTGCCCGGTGATCTGCGTTTTCGCCTGTTCGGGCGCGAGTGGTTCATCCCCCTGACCACCACCATCTTGCTGAGCTTTATCGCCAGCCTGGTTGCCAAACTCATTTAAGGAAAAAGGTTCACGATGAAAGCCTGTGTCGACCTGGGAGGCACCAAGATCGCGGTCAGCCTGATAGAGGCAAAGGCCGGGCAGGAAATCAGCTTGGCCCAGGCATCGGCGGCCCTGCAGTCCCGGCGCGTGGAGCCCACCGAAAAAGCCGGTCCGCCCGACACCCTGGCGCGCCAAGTGGTGCGCATGCTTGGCGAAGCCTGTGAGCTCGCCGGTATCGGCGAGCAAGACATCGAGGCGCTGGGGGTATCGTCCTGCGGCCCCTTCGTGATGGTGAACGGCATGCTGGAAATTTCCAACCCCAATATTTGCGGCGGCATGGCCGGCCCGGCGCGCGGCCTGCCCAACGACTGGGTCAGCGTGCCGCTGGAAGCGCCCTTGCGCGGCCGCTTTGCCGACAAAGTCCGCATCGAAAACGACGGCGTGGGCGCACTGCAAGCCGAGCGCCGCTGGGGCGCGTTGCAGGGATACAGCCACTGCGCCTACGTCACCTGGAGCACCGGCATCGGTTTCGGCCTGTGCGTGGACGGCCGCATCCTGCGCGGCAAACACGGCAACGCCGGCCATGCGGGCCACACCTTTGTCAGCGACCAGAGCGATGCGCTGTGCGGCTGCGGCAACATGGGCGACCTGGAAGGCGTGGTGGCCGGCAACGCCATCGCGCGGCGCTTTGCCGGCGCGGGCTACCCCGGCGCCTCCGCGCTTTTCGCCGCCGCACAGTCCGGCGACACGGCCGCGCAGGCCATCGTCGACGAACTGTGCCGCGTGCTGGGCCGCGGCCTCTACAACATGGTCGCCACCCTGGACCTGGAACGCATCAGCCTGGGCGGCGGCGTCTTCTGGAACCACCGCGATTACCTGCTGCCCAGGCTGAGCGCGCAGATACACGGAAAGCTGCCGGCCTTGACGGATGAGTTTGAGCTGGTGCCTGCCGGGCTGGGGGAGAGGGTTGGGGATTTTGGGGCTTTGGCGCTGGTGAGCTGAGGCTCGCCCGCGCCCTGCGCACAGCGCGCTACGCTTGCCCCGAAGCCTCGGTCGCTTCAGCCTTCTTCACCACCCTCACCTGCGGCGAGAGCTGCCAGAAGATCCCCGCGGACGCGAGCGTGATCAGCCCCATCGCCGCGAAGGTGGCCTGGAAGGCGTGCAGAGTCTGTATCGCCTCGCCAGTACCAAAAAAGGCGGTGAAGGCGGCCAGCACGGCGCCGGCGGCGGCCACGCCCATGCTCATGGCCAGCATCTGCACCATGGACAGCAGGCTGTTGCCGCTGCTGGCCATGCTGGTGTCGAGGTCGCGCAGGGTGACGGTGTTCATCGCGGTGAACTGCATGGAGTTGACCGCGCCGAAGCAGGCCAGTTGCACGATGTGCAGCCACAGCGGCTGGGCCGGCGTGACCAGCGCGAAGCTGGCCATGGTGAAGCCCACCAGCGCGGTGTTGGTTACCAGCACGCGGCGATAGCCATAGCGCGTGATCAGCGGCGTGGTGACACGCTTCACCAACATGCTGGCCACGGCGACCGGCACCATCATCATGCCGGCCTGCAGCGGTGAGTAGTCAAGGCTGACCTGCAGCAGCAGCGGCACCAGGAAGGGCATGCACGAGCTGCCCAGGCGCGAGAACAAATTGCCCAGCAAGCCTATGCTGAGCGTGGGAATCGAAAACAGCCTGGGCGAAAACAGCGGGTCGGGCCGCCTGGCCGCGTGCAGCCAGTAGGCGGCCAGGCTGGCCAGGCCGAACACCAGCAGCACCAGCACGCCGGCCTGCTTGAGGCCCAGCCCCGACAGCCCATCAACCGCGAGCGACACAGCCACCATGCCGAAGGCCAGGAAGAGATAGCCCGCCAGGTCAAAGCGGGGGACATCGGCCCGAGGGTTGTCCTGCATGTAGAACAGGGTGGCCACGCCGCCCAGCAAGCCCACCGGGATGTTGATGAGGAACACCCAGTGCCAGCTGGCTACCTCGGCCAGCCAGCCGCCCAGGGTGGGTCCGATCAGCGGGCCGACCAGGCCGGGAATCGCGATGAAACTCATGGCCTGCAAAAAGCGCTCGCGCGGGAAGGCGCGCAGCACGGCCAGCCGGCCCACCGGCAGCAGCAGTGCGCCGCCCATGCCTTGCACCACGCGTGCCGCCACGAGCTGCATCAGGTTGCCGGACAGCGCGCAGGCAATGGAGCCCAGAACAAACAACGTGATCGCCCCCACATACACACGGCGCGTGCCGAAGCGGTCGGCGATCCAGCCGGATGCGGGGATCAGCATGGCCATGGTGAGGGAATAAGCGACCACCACCGACTGCATGCGCAAGGGGCTTTCGCCAAAAGTGCGGGCCATGGCCGGCAGGGTGGTGTTGACGATGGTGGCGTCCAGCGTCTGCATGAAAAAGCCGATGGCCACCAGCCAGAGCAGCATGCGCAATGATTTTTCTTCTGCCTGCATGGATGAGAGATGAAAAAGGGCGGACTTGGTTCACCGCGTTAACGAAACGGCCGGGCAGCAAAAAGCCGCCTCGAGGGCGGCTTTTTTGACGGGGTTGCGGATTCGCCTCAGGCCGAGAAGCTGGAGCCGCAGCCGCAAGTGCTGGTGGCATTGGGGTTCTTGATCACGAACTGGGCGCCTTCAAGGTCGTCCTTGTAGTCGATCTCGGCGCCCACCAGGTACTGGTAGCTCATGGCATCGATCAGCAGCGACACGCCGTTCTTGGTCATGGTGGTGTCGTCTTCATTAGTGATTTCATCGAACGTGAAACCATACTGGAAGCCGGAGCAGCCGCCGCCCTGCACAAACACGCGCAGCTTCAGGTCGGGATTGCCTTCTTCGGCGATCAGCTCAGCCACCTTGGCCGCGGCGCTGTCGGTGAAGACAAAGGGCGCGGGCATTTCGGACTGGATATTTTCGGCAACGGCACTCATGGGGACTCCAATTGATCATCAAGGCGGATAAAAGTCCGCGATTCGGGGCGCAGGCTCTGGCGGCACTGATGCGCAAATAGTACAGCAATTCAATCAACCATAACGCCCATGCGTGTTAGGCCGTGCGCCGACTTGTGAGCACTTACTCTCCGGGCTCAGCCTGCCGGCTCAGATATTGTTGGCCGCCAGCTTGAGCGTGGGCTTTTCTTCCAGCTCGGGATGGGTGGTGGGTCGCAACTGTCCAAAGATGACGGCGCCCTGGTGCATTTCAAGCGCCTTGTAGGAGACGTCGCCCTCGATCTTGGCCTTGGGCTGCAGCTCCAGCAGCTCGGACGCATGGACCGGCCCCATGACACGGCCGTTGATGATGACGTGGTCGGCATGGATGTGGCCCGTCACGGTGGCGGATTCGCTGATCACCAGGATGCTGGAGCCGCCTTCGGCGGCGCGGATGTCGCCGATGACCTCGCCGTCTATGCGCAGGCCGTCGGTGAATTTGAGGTTGCCTTCAATACAGCTGCCCTGGGCAATCAGGCTTTTGATGGGCGGCTGCTTCTTTTTTCCAAACATACAAGATTCCTGTGCTGGTCGGTGTGGCTGGTGGCTGGGGGTGGGTGGCAGGGGATTTAAAGCTTAAAGGTCTGGGTAGATCTGACCGCTGTTCCCTCAATGACCTTAGCTGTAACAGTTTGTACCACGGCTTGGGGGGGCAAGTCGAGGACACCTTCCACACGCCGGTACTGTTTGAACTGTAAAGTTTGCGGTCCCCCGGGCAAAGTCATGCTCCAGGGCTTGCCGGCCTGGGTTCCGTGGACCGTCAGGTCCAGTTTTCCATTGAAATTCGGGGCGGATTTTTCGGCCTGGATCACCAGCACCTGCCACCGGAGCTGGGTGTCGGACAGCTTTTCGGCCTGCAGGCTGCGTATGCTGGCCACCTCGGCGCTGCCGGCCGGCAGCAGCCGCTCAAAAAACCCCAGGTCGTCGCGCAGGCTGCGGTTGTCCGCCTCCAGCTGCCTGATCTGGCTCATCATTTTTTCCTGGGCGGCTTTTTCGGCCGTCAGCAGGCTGCCGGAGGTGTTGGCAATGGACTGGGCCTTGTCACGCTCCGAGCGCAGGTTGGCCACTTCCTGCCGCAGCAGGACCAGTTCCTCCTTGGCGCCGCTGTCGGTGCCGGTGATGCCCTTGCCGAACTCAAAGGCCCACAACGCAATGGCGCCGGAAAACCCCAGCATCAGGGCGCCGGCAATCCAGCGCAGTGGCCAGGGGAGCGAGCTGCGCACCGACATGCGCGGGGAACTGATGGTCAGGCGGCGGCGAAACAGGCGAAATTTCAAGGAGGGCCCTGCGGTTTTCGGTTCGGGAGTGCATTGTGCACGCAGACAGGGCCGGTATCGAGTATTAATCCGGTAAAGCCGGCACAGCCGGAGTAAGCGTTTGCATCGGACGTTTTTGTCTGTCAGCGCCAAGCGCCCTAAAAGAGCCGAAGCGACCGAAACAGCAACAGAACAGCCAGCCATGAAAAAAGCCGCCAGGCGCAAACCAGGCGGCTTTTTTGGGGGGAAGCGGATTTAGCGCTTGCTGAACTGCTTGCGGCGGCGAGCAGAACGGAAACCGACCTTTTTACGTTCGACTTCACGTGCATCGCGCGTCACAAAGCCGGCCTGGCTCAGGACAGGCTTCAGCGTTGCGTCGTAATCGATCAGCGCACGGGTGATGCCGTGGCGCACCGCACCGGCCTGGCCGGACTCGCCGCCGCCGTGGACGTTGACCATGATGTCAAACGTCTCGACGTGGTTCGTCAGAAACAGGGGCTGGCGGCAGATCATGATCGAGGTTTCACGACCGAAGAACACCTGGATGTCACGATCGTTGATCGTGATCTTGCCGGTGCCTTTTTTGATAAACACACGGGCGACGCTGGATTTGCGACGGCCGGTGCCATTGTTCCATTCACCAATCATCAATGGCTCCTTAGATGTCCAGCACTTTGGGCTGTTGGGCGGCATGCGGGTGCTCTGCACCACCGTACACCTTGAGTTTCTTGATCATGGCGTAGCCGAGCGGGCCCTTGGGCAGCATGCCCTTGACGGCTTTTTCCAAAGCGCGGCCGGGGTGCTTGGCTTGCATGTCGCGGAAGTTGGTGGCAGTGATGCCGCCTGGATATCCGGAGTGGCGATAGTAGATCTTGTCGGTCGACTTGGCGCCGGTGACGCGCAGCTGGGCTGCGTTGATGATGACGATGAAGTCACCGGTATCGACGTGAGGCGTGTAAATGGCCTTGTGTTTGCCGCGCAAACGGAGAGCAACTTCGCTGGCTACTCGTCCGAGGACCTTGTCGGTCGCGTCAATCACAAACCACTCGTGCGTCACGTCAGCGGGTTTTGCGCTGAACGTTTTCATGAGTTTTCTTTCGAAAAAATGGTTTGTCGGGTTCTTTTCTGCGGTCGGTGTTCTTCTGATGAGAACCTCTTAGGCAGCATTTCCCAGCCTTGGCTGGCCTCTGCCGCGGAACCACTAAGCGCTGCAGAGCCAACGATTATATGAAAAATCAAGGACTTGCGTCAATATTGGACGGGTTTTGGGGCATTTTCAGCCAGCAAGAAGGTAGGATAGCCCCATGTTTTCCTATCGCCACGCCTTTCACGCAGGCAACCACGCCGACGTGCTCAAGCACACCACGCTGATCGCGTTGATGAAGTACCTGACCCAGAAGGATACGGCGCTGACCGTGATCGACACCCATGCGGGGGCAGGCCTGTACCGGCTGGACGGCGATTACACCGAAACCAGCGGAGAGGCCCAGGAAGGCATTTTTCGCCTGCTATCTGCACCAAAACCGCCCGCAGCCCCTGCCAAAAAGACCTCTGGCGCTCCCAAAACCGTAGCACCCAGCGCCGGTGAAGCCGCCGCCCCCGGCCTGGCGCCGCTGCTGCAGGATTATGTCGACGTGCTGCGCGGCCTGAACCCGCAGTTCGCCGAAACCGGCGATCCCGCCCACCTCAGGATTTACCCCGGCTCCCCTTTTATCGAGCAGCAGTTCCTCAGCGGCCGTGACAAGCTCAAGCTGTTCGAGCTGCACCCCACCGACTTCAAGTCGCTTTCCGGCAACATCGAACAGCTGGGCGTGGGCCGCCAGGTGGCGGTTGCCCGTGAAGACGGCTTTGAAGCCCTGAAAACCTTTTTGCCGCCGCCGGCCCGCCGGGCCATGGTGCTCTGCGATCCCAGCTACGAAATGAAGAGCGACTACGGCCGCGTGGCGGCCTGCATGGCCGACGCCCTCAAGCGCTTTGCCACCGGCACTTATGTGGTCTGGTACCCCATCATTCCCCGGCCTGAAGCGCACGATTTGCCGCGAAAGCTCAAGACCCTGGCCGTCAAAAGCGGCCGCAGCTGGCTGAATGCCGCCTTGACGGTCAAATCCAGCAAATTGACGATGGATACGGCTGGCGAAACCGTCCGCCCCGGGCTGCCTGCCAGCGGCATGTTCGTCATCAACCCGCCCCATACGCTGAAAGCCGGGCTGCAGGCCGCCCTGCCGCAAATGGTCGCCTTGCTGGGCCAGGATCGCAACGCGGGCTTCACCCTCGAGCACGGCGGCTGAGGCCGCGCTGCGCGCCGCCTAGCCGGTTTACGACGCCCGGCGCGCATGTTTTCCTGTCTTTACCGCCGCAGTGAGTTGTGGCAAGGTTGCCTGATACCCCAGGCCCCCGGTTGCCCCTGATTCCCCCATCGCCCCACCGCGCCCACAATCCCTCATGCCCGCCCAGGCCCATCCCAGCTCTTCCGCCACCACGGCAGCGTCCGGCTGCGGGCGAAGCGCACAAAAAGATGAAGCCATGGAAGCCGAGATCGAGCGCCGGGTCGCGCTGCGCACGCGCGAGCTGGGCGCCTCGCTGGCGCGCTACCAGACCATGGTCGACCTGGCGACCGAAAACATCTGCGTGGGCCAGGGCGGCCTGCTCCGTTTTGCCAACCCGCCCTGCCTGGCCCTGCTGGGCACGCAGGCCGCCACCATGGCGGACAAGCCCATGATCGAGTTCATCCACCCGGGTGACCGCACCTTTGTTTCGGGCAAGCACAAGCTGCGGGCCGCAGGCAATGTGGTACCGGCGTTTGAGGCGCGCTTTCAGCGCGACGACGGCACGGTTTCCTGGGTGGAGATCAACGGCGTGCTGGTGGATTGGGAGGGTGCGCCGGCGGACCTCTTCTTCCTGAAGGATGTCACTGAACGCAAACGTCTCGAAGCCCTCACCCGCTCCGCCGCAGAGCGCTACCGCGCCGTGGTGGAAAACGTCAACGACGCCATCCTGGTGGTGCAAAAAGGCATCGTCCGGTATTCCAACGCCAGCGCGCAGGCCCTGTTCGGCCACGTGCTCATCGGCTTGCCTTCCATGCACCTGATCCATCCCGACGATCGCATCATGGTGCAGCAACGCCGCGACCTCATGCAGTCGGGCACCATGGTCAACGCCTACGAGGCCCGTTTCATCAGCCCGCCGCGCGAAACGATGGAGCCGGGGCTGCTCACCGGATGGGCCAGCATCTACGGCACTCGCATCGAATGGGACGGCGAGCCGGCCCTGCTGGTGCTGATGTCCGACATCAGCGAGCGCCGCCGGCTCGACGAGGAACTCAAGAGCGCGCTGGTGCAGCGCGAGGCCATCCTGGAAACCACCGCCGTCGGCGTCACCTTCCTGAAGGAGCGGCGCCACCAGTGGCTCAACCGCACGCTGGCCGCCATGCTGGGCTACAGCCCGGCCGAGCTGCTGGGCCAGGAAACCCGGGTGCACTACCCCAGCGATGAAGACTTCGAACGCCTGGGCGCGCTGGCTTACACGCAGATCACGCAGACCGGCCTGTTCTCGGCCGAGGCGCGCATGCGCCGCAAGAACGGCGAGTTGATCTGGGTGCAACTGGACGGCTCCGCGCTGGACCGCGGCCGGCCCGAGGACGGCTCGGTCTGGACCTATGTGGACATCACGCGCCGCAAGGAGGCCGACGAGGAAACCCGCCGCGCGCTGGTGCGCGAGCGCGAGCTGGGCGAGCTCAAGACCCGCTTCGTCTCCATGGCCTCGCATGAATTCCGCACGCCGCTGGCCACGATTCTTTCCTCGGCCGAATTGATCGAGCATTACGGCGAAAAAATCACCCACCGCGAGCGCCAGGACATCATGGCCGACCTGGTGGTCGCGGTCAAACGCATGCAGGGCATGCTCGAGGACATGCTGACCGTCGGCCAGGCCGATGCCGGCAAGCTCATGCTCAACCTGCGGCCGCTGGACATCGCGGCGCTGTGCCGCAAGCTGGTGACCGAGGTGCACACCAGCGATGCCGGCCAGCACGCCATCGAATTCGAGGCCCCCGTCGGCCATGACACGTTCTCGCAGCTCGTCATGCTCGACGAGCGGCTGGTCCGCCACATCTGCACCAACCTGCTGACCAACGCCTGCAAATATTCGGCCCCCGGCAGCGTGGTGGTGCTGACGCTGGACCGCCACCAGGCCCAGGACGGTGATCAGTTGATCCTGCGGGTCAGCGACGAAGGCATAGGCATTCCGGACGCAGACCTTCCGCGCCTGTTCGAGAGCTTCCACCGGGGCTCCAACGTGGGCAACCGGCAGGGCTCCGGCCTGGGCCTGGCCATCGTGAAGCACGCGGTGGACCTGCACCACGGCAAAATCGAGGTGGCGAGTACGCCAGGCGCGGGCACCCGGTTCACGGTCAGCCTGCCCATTTCCCGAGGACAGACATGACCCAGATCCTGATCGTTGAAGACGACGACGCCATCCGCAGCAACATCGTGCGCCTGCTCAAGCTCGAGGGCTTCGAGACGATTGCCGCGCCCGACGGCCTGCAAGGCCTGACGCTGGCCCGTGCGACCCGGCCCGACCTGATCATTTCCGACGTCGGCATGCCCGGCATGAACGGTTTCGAACTGCTGGCCACGGTGCGCGCCGACCGCGAGCTGGCCAACACGCCCTTCATGCTGCTGACCGCGCTGGACGACCGCGACAGCATGCGCCGCGGCATGACGGCCGGCGCCGACGACTATCTCTCCAAGCCCTTCAGCCGCGCCGAGCTGCTGGACGCCGTGAACGCCCAGCTCAAGAAAAAAGCCCGGGTGCGTGAAGCCATAGACTCCGAAGTGGCGGCCGGCGAAGAACGGCTGCGCGCGGCGTTTTCCCACCGCATCAGCGGTGACCAGCCCGACTCCATTCCCATGGACATCCCGGCCACCGCAGAAACCGAGGAACTCGCCAGCGCCACCGTGCTGGTCGCCAGCATACGCAACTTCACCTCCATCGCCGAAAAGCTCAGCGCCGCCGAGGTCTCGCAGGTGCTCACCGAGTACTTCGAGCGCGCCTCCGAGCCCGTGCTCAAGAACAGCGGCCGCCATATCAAGTTCATCGGCGACGGCCTGATGGCGGTGTTTTCCGACACCACCACCGGCTCGCCCTTGCCGGCCCCACGCCGCGCAGTGTCCGCCGCCCTGGCCATGGCGCTGGCCACGCACGAGTTCCGCGATTGGCTCGACGAGCGCTTCAGCGCGCGCGCCCTGCCGCCCTTTGCCATGGGCGTGGGCATCCACAGTGGCGCCGTCACGCTGTGCCAGCTCGGCACGCAGCAGAACAAGGAGCTCACGCCCGTGGGCGAGACCGTGACCCTGGCCGCGCGGCTGGAAAGCGCGTCCGAGGAGATGGGCTGGACGGTGATGGCCAGCGAGGAGGCCCTGGCCCTGGCCGGCACCGGCATAGAAACCGGCACCCACACATCACTGGTGGTGCCCGGCAAGAACCTCGCCATCGACGTGGCCGAGGTCACCGGCCTGGTCACCACCATGGACGACAAGATCCACGGCATGGCCAGCCTGACCGAGCGCGCGCGCGAGATCAGCGACGCGGTGCGCGCTAATTCCGACATTACCGCGCGTGCCGTCAAGGGTGCGCTGGAGTCCAAGCTCTCGGCGCTCAAGGACTTGCGCTTTGACGCCGGCAGCGACCCGGTGCGGCTCAAGGGTTACCGCATCACGCGCAAGATAGGTGCGGGCGGCATGACCGAGGTCTACCTCAGCGAGCGCGAATCCGACGGCCTGCCCATCGTGCTCAAGGTGCTGGACTCGCGCGGCAAGGAGTCCTCGGACCACCTGGTGCGCTTCATCCAGGAATACGCCCTGCTCTGCAAGATAGACCACCCGCACGTGATCAAGATCTATGACCAGGGCTTCACCGACGAGCACGCCTACATCGCGATGGAGTACTTCGAGCGCGGCGACCTGCGCGGCCTGTTCGGCCCCAGCCTGGCGCGGCCGCAGGCGCTGACGGTCGCGCGCGAGGTCGCGCAGGCCTTGTCGGCCATCCACGCGCACGGCATCGTGCACCGCGACATCAAGCCCGAAAACGTCATGCTGCGCGGCGACGGCAGCGTGGCGCTGGCCGACTTCGGAATCGCCAAGTCCATGGTGCAATCGCAAAACATGGGCCTGACGCAAACCCACCACGGCGACGTGGTGGGCACGCCCTACTACATGAGCCCCGAGCAGGCCACCGGCCGCAAGATCACCGCCAAATCAGACCTCTACAGCCTGGGCGTGATGCTGTTCGAGATGCTGGCCCACCGCCGGCCCTACATCGCCGAGTCGCTCGAGCTGTTGCTCGCCAAGCACCTGAACGCAGAAACCCCGGCACTGCCGCCCGCCCACGCAGACCTGCAGGGCGTCGTCAACAAGCTCATGGCCAAAAACCCCGAGCAGCGTTATGAATCGGCCGAGGCTTTTCTGCTGGAGTTGGAGGCCATCGCGCCAGCGCCTGAGATCAGTTTGTAGGTTTACATCCGTTCGGGCTGTGCTTGTCGAAGCCCTGCGTGCTACCAAGCCCTTCGACAGGCTCAGGGCGAACGGTGATTTTCGTGTGCATCACAACACCACCTCCCGTTTTCGCCCGGATTTTTATCCGTTCGGGCGGCGCCCCCTCCGTTCGGGCTGAGGTATCGAAGCCCTTGCGTGCAACCTGCCCTTCGATACCTCAGGGCGAACGGAGGTAGGGTCGTCAAATGCCCGGGGAGCGTGGAGGCTAATACTTGAGGGCCGTACTCTTGCCCCAGAACACGCGATAGGCGAATACCGTGTAGCCAATGATCATCGGCAACACCACCGCCGCACCCGCCAGGATCACACCCATGGCCTCCGGCGCGGCCGCTGCTTTCCAGATGTCCAGGCTGTCAATCACCAGCCAGGGGAACAGGCTGTAGGCCAGGCCATAAAAGGCCAGCAGAAACACACCCACTGTAGCGCCGAAGGGCACCCAGGCGCCGTATTCATTGCCCTGCGCCAGCCGCACCGGCAGGCGCTGCAGGCTGCGGAAAATCACGCCGAAGAGCACCAGCGTGGCCGCGGGGATGGGCAACAGCAGCACGATGTTGGGGAAGGAGAACCACTTGGTAAAAATGCTGTGGCTGACCAGCGGCGTGGCGATCGAGATCGCCGCCACCCCGGCCATGGTGAACCACAAACTGGCGCGCGCCCAGCGCACCGCGCGCAGCTGCAATTCGCCCTCGGACTTGATGATGAGCCAGCCCGAGCCCAGCAGGCAGTAGGCCGCCACCAGCGCCAGGCCGATCACCGCGTTGAACACAATGCTCCACCAGGTGGTGGCAAAACCGGTGATCAGCGACCCCAGCATATAGCCCTGCGACCAGCTCGCCAGCAGCGAGCCGGTATAGAACATGCGGTTCCACAGCGGCTTGTGGCTGGCACGTGCCTTGACCCGGAAGTCGAAGGCCACGCCGCGCAGCGTGAGGCCGATCAGCATGAAGGCCACCGGCAAATACAGCGCCCCCAGGATGACGCCGTGCGCCAGCGGAAACACCGTGAGCAGAATGCCCACGCCCAGCACCAGCCAGGTTTCGTTGGCGTCCCAGAAGGGGCCTATGCTGGCGATCATGGTGTCTTTGTCGTCGTCGCCGGCGCGGTGCATCAGCACGCCCACGCCCAGGTCATAACCGTCAAGGATCACATAGGCCAGCATCGCCAGCCCCATCACCACCAGGAAAACGATGGGCATCCAGCCGGCGGCTTGCGTCAGGTCGGGGGCCAGGTCAAGCATGGGGAGCTCCTTCCTTTTCGGGGTAGTTCACGACGTTGAGTTCTTTCTCGGTCTCGCCCGCGGTGCGGTCATCATCGCCGAAGGGCTTGTCCGCATGCTTTTTGTGGCGCGCCAGGTAGAACACCACCGACACATAAGACGTCAGCAGCACCGCATACAGCGCGAGGTACAGCGACAGGGTCAACGCGATGCGCGGCGCCGGCACTTTGGAAGCCGCATCAGCCGCCGTTAGCACACCCGTCACCAGCCAGGGCTGGCGGCCGATCTCGGTCACGTACCAGCCGGCGACCAGGGCAATCCAGCCCGCGAAAGTCATGGCCACCAGCACGCGGGCATGCCACACCGTCAAGGTGCGGGACGGGTCCCTCTTCCACGGCGCCAATTGCAACACGCTGGCCCAGCTCACGACCAGCATCAACAGCCCCACCCCCACCATGATGCGGAAGGCCCAGAACACCGGCGCCACCGGCGGGTGCTTGCCCTCGAACTGGTCCAGGCCCTTGACCTCGCCATCCAGCGAATGCGTGAGGTAGAGCGAAGCCAGCTTGGGAACGGCGATCTCGTAGCGATTTGACTTGGTGGCCTGGTCGGGCAGAGCGAACAGCACGGCGGGCACGCCTTTTTCGGTTTTCCAGATGCCCTCCATCGCGGCCAGCTTGGCCGGCTGGTGCTCCAGTGTGTTGAGGCCGTGCTGGTCGCCCGCGACGATCTGCAGCGGGATCAGCATCGCGGCCATGTAGATGCCTGTCTTCAGGCCGGCCATCACTTCGGCACCGCGATAATCGCGCAGCCAGCAGTAGGCCGACACGCCCGCCACCAGGAAGGCCACCGTAAGCCCCGAGGCCAGCAGCATGTGCGTGAGGCGGTACGGGAAAGAGGGGTTGAAGATGACCTGCAGCCAGCTGACGACATGCGCCTGGCCGTTGATCATTTCAAAGCCCGCGGGTGTCTGCATCCAGGAATTGAGCGCCAGTATCCAGAAGGCCGACAGCGTGGTGCCGCCCGCCACCAGCAGCGTTGCGATGGTGTGCATGGTTTCGCTGACGCGTTCGCGCGCGAACAGCATCACACCCAGCATGGTGGCCTCGAGGAAGAAAGCCGTCAGAACCTCATAGGCCAGCAGCGGCCCGGCGATGTTGCCGACCTTCTGCATATAGCCCGGCCAGTTGGTGCCGAACTGGAAACTCATGGTGATGCCGCTGACCACGCCCAGCGCGAAGGTCAGCGCGAAGATCTTCACCCAGAACTGGTAGGCGTCCATCCAGAATTGGTCCTTGCTTTTGACGAAACGCAGCTTGAAGTAAAGCAGCACCCAGCCCAGCGAGATGCTGATGGTCGGGAACAGGATATGAAAGGTGATGTTGGCCGCGAACTGGATGCGGGCCAGCAGGAATGCGTCAAATCCGTCCATCATCAACTCCTGGTGTCATCGGGAAGACCGGCAGGCAGCGCTGTCGGGTCGGGCGCATCGGGAGGCTTGGGCCCCACTGTGGGGGCTGCGGCGCGGCCTGTCAAACCGGCTTTGACACTGCCGGCAACCCGGCTCTTCATCTCCAGCAGCTTCTGCACCTTTGCGCCCATTTTCATGAGGCTTACCAGCGTGGCCGAGTCCATTTTCTGCACATCGGCCAGCCAGCCCGTCATGAGTTCGATCAGGTCGTGCATCTGCTTCATGCGCGCCTGGGCGTGGATGTCGTCGGCGTGCGAGGGGTGTTCCATGAGCGCATCGCGCAACATCGACAGCGTCGGATCGATCTCGCGCTTGCGGCGCTCCTCGGCCAGGGTGCGGAAGATGGCCCAGACGTCTTCAGGCGCCTGGAAATATTCGCGCCTGTCGCCCGGCAGGTGCTGCAGCCGCACCAGGTTCCATGACTGCAGCTCCTTGAGCCCCATGCTCACGTTGGAACGGGAGAATGCCAGCGCCTCGCCGATCTCATCGGCATTCAGGGCCCGCGGCGAGACATACAGCAGGGCATAAATCTGCCCCACGGTGCGGTTGATGCCCCAGCGGCTGCCCATTTCACCGAAGTGCAGGACAAAGCGCTGGGTCAAGGGGGCGAGATTCATTGCTGGAGCCTCTCTTATCCGTCTTTGATCTATTGAATTTTCAAGAATTACTGAAATTCTAATAAATTGAAACAGATTGCGTGGAGAGGGCTCGAGATTGACCTTGCCGGGCAGTCGGATGAGGCGGGGAGCAAGCCCCTGCGCGGGGTCATTGTCGGTTGGCGGGCGCAGTGCGGCGCGGCTTGCGCACCGGCTTCCTGGCCGGCGGCGGGGCTGTTTCCACCTCGGGCGTGGACTCCGGCACCAGCAGCACCACCTCCTTGAAGCCCAGGCCCAGCATGCCCAGTTCTTCGGCGGCTGCGCGGCTCAGGTCGATGATGCGGTTGCCGGCATAGGGCCCGCGGTCGGTGATGCGCACATCGACGTCGCGGCCGTTGACCAGGCTGTGCACGCGCACCAGGGTGCCGAAGGGCAGCGTGCGGTGGGCGGCGGTGAATTCACGCATGTCGAAACGCTCGCCGCTGGCGGTGCGCCTGCCGTTGAAGCGAGGGCCGTACCAGGAAGCCATGCCGCGCTGGAACTCGCGCGGCACTTCGCCGCCCAGCAGTTCAGCAGGCGGCCGCTCGGGGGATGACGGGGATGGCGGCACTTCATCGGCGGCCTGGCCCGGGGCATCGTGCTGCTGGGCCGGAGCGGGCCTGGGCAAGGCCGCGCGGGGACCAGGTGCCGGAGGTGGCGGTGTCGCGCATGCCTCCAACAAAGCAACCAGAGCCGCCGCGGCGGCGAGACGAACAAGGCGAATCACACCCTGGTACATGGGTGCCGGAGCTCAGGCCCGCTGCAGCCGTCCGATGATTTCGCTCGTCGCCGCGGCTTGGTTCATCGTGTAGAAGTGGATGCCGGGCACGCCCGCGGCATACAGTTGCTCGCACAGGCCCGTGACCACGTCCAGGCCGAAGCTTTTGATGGAAGCCGTATCATCGCCAAAGCCCTGCAGGCGCAGGCGTATCCAGCGCGGAATCTCGGCGCCGCAGGCGTCGGAAAAGCGCATGAGCTGCGTGGAGCTGATGATCGGCATGATGCCGGGCACGATGGGCACCTCAACGCCCAGGGCCTGGGCATCATCGACAAAGCGGAAATACGCATCGGGGTTGAAGAAATACTGCGTGATGGCGGAGTCGGCGCCGGCTTTCACCTTTTTGACAAAAGCCTGCAGGTCGGCGTCGGCCGATCGGGCCTGCGGGTGGACCTCCGGATAGGCCGCCACCTCGATGTGGAAGGCATCACCGGTTTCCTCGCGGATAAAGGCCACCAGGTCGCTCGCGTAATGGAATTCGCCGCCCATGCCATAGCCGCTGGGCAGGTCGCCGCGCAGTGCCACCAGGCGCTTGACGCCCACAGCCCGCAGCGTGGCCAGCTGCTCGCGCACTTTAGCCTTGGTCGCACCCACGCAGGAGAAATGGCAGGCCGCCGCCACGCCTTCGTCCAGGATTTCCTTCACCGCGGAAAAGGTGCCGTCCTGCGTCGAGCCGCCGGCGCCGAAGGTGACCGAGCAGAACTCGGGCTTGTGCGCATACAGCGCCTTGCGCACCGCGCGAAGTTTTTCTGCACCTTCGGGCGTCTTGGGCGGGAAAAATTCAAAGCTGAGGGGCAGGTTCATGTCGTATCTCACTCGTCATTGTTCGTCGTGATCGGTTTTGGTGTTGCGGCGCCTGCGCGCGGGACCGGGCTGGCCGGCGTGCGCGGCTTCCGGGTCCTCATACGGCTCGCGCGAAGCGGTGCGCGGCTGGCGTTTGGCGACCTTGCGCTGCGGCGCGGCCGGCAGCGGCTGGTCTTCGCCCGCCACGTCCAGGCCCTTGACGGCCTGGATAAAAAACTCGCGGTTGCCGTCGCCGCCTTCAATCGGAGAATCCAGCCAGGCTTTGACTTCCAGCCCCAACGCGGCGCAGGCATCGCGCAAACGCTTTTCCACGAATTCAAAATGCGCCGGGTCGCGCACAATGCCGCCCTTGCCGATCTGGCCGGGCTGCAGTTCAAACTGCGGCTTGACCAGCATCAGCAGATCGCCGCCGGGTTTGAGCAGGCGCACCGCGGCGGGCAGCACCAGCGTGAGCGAGATGAAGGACAGGTCGCCCGTCAGGAAGTCGAAGTTGGCTTCAACGGCCGGGGCTTCCTCCGCCTCGTCGTCAGCCTCATCGTCGCCGTCGTCATCCCGATAGTCCAGCTCGCCCGCGTCGCCCGCATGGCCGGCCACCAGGTCGGCGGCCGTCATGGCGCGCGCATTGACGCCTTCGATGCAGACGACACGCGGGTCTTCGCGCAGGCTGGCATGCAGCTGGCCATGGCCCACATCCACACCCACCACCTGCACGGCGCCGTGCTGCAGCAGGCAGTCGGTGAAGCCACCCGTGGACTGGCCGATGTCCAGGCAACGCAGGCCGGCCACGGACAGTCCCGTGGCCTTGAGCGCACCCTCGAGCTTGAGCCCGCCGCGCGAGATGTACTTGGCCTCGGTGGTGTCCAGCAGCTGCAACTCGGCGCCATCCGGAATCTCATCGCCGTTCTTGGCGACCTTCTTCCAGGGCGCGTCGGCTTCCGCGCGCCATTGCACGCCCGAGGCTATCAGGCGCTGCGCCTGCGAGCGGGTGGCGGCATGGCCGTGGTCGACGAGGAAAAGGTCAGCGCGCATGGTGCTCCATGGTGTCTTGCTCCCTCTCCCTTTGGGAGAGGGTGGGGGTGAGGGCCAGCGGCCTCAAAAACCCTTGAGGGTAAATAGGTGCCGCCGCCCTCACCCTGCCCTCTCCCAGGGGGAGAGGGAGGAGCCCCTTAATAGCGGTAGGTATTGGCCTTGTACGGGCCGGCCTTGCTGACGCCGATGTAAGCAGCCTGCTCATCACTCAGCTCGGTCAGCACCGCGCCGACCTTCTTGAGATGCAGGCGCGCGACTTTCTCGTCGAGGTGCTTGGGCAGCACGTAGACCTTGCCGACTTCGTAAGCTTCCTTCTTGGTGAAGAGCTCGATCTGCGCAATCGTCTGGTTGGCGAAGCTGGACGACATCACGAAGCTGGGGTGGCCGGTGCCGCAGCCCAGGTTCACCAGGCGGCCCTTGGCCAGCAGGATGATGCGCTTGCCGTCCGGGAAGATCACGTGGTCGACTTGCGGCTTGATCTCTTCCCACTTGCATTTCTCGAGGGATGCGACGTCGATTTCATTGTCGAAGTGGCCGATATTGCAGACGATGGCCTGGTCTTTCATCGCGGCCATGTGCGCGTAGGTGATGACGTTCTTGTTGCCGGTGGCGGACACAAAAATATCGGCCTTGTCGGCGGCGTATTCCATGGTCACGACCTTGTAGCCTTCCATCGCGGCCTGCAGGGCGTTGATGGGGTCGATCTCGGTCACCCACACTTGTGCGCTCAGCGCGCGCAGGGCCTGGGCCGAGCCCTTGCCCACGTCGCCGTAACCGGCGACCACGGCGATCTTGCCGGCCACCATCACGTCGGTGGCGCGCTTGATGGCGTCGACCAGCGACTCGCGGCAGCCGTAGAGGTTGTCGAACTTGGACTTGGTGACCGAGTCGTTCACGTTGATGGCGCGCAGGGCCAGCGTGCCCTTGGCCGACATTTCATTGAGGCGCAGCACGCCGGTGGTGGTTTCTTCGGTCACGCCGATGATGTTCTTCAGGCGGCGGCTGTACCAGGTCGGGTCCTGCGCGAGCTTGGCCTTGATCGAGTTGAACAGGCAGGTCTCTTCTTCGCTCGTGGGCTTGGCGATCAGGCTGGCGTCTTTTTCGGCCTTGCTGCCCAGGTGCATCAACAGCGTTGCGTCGCCGCCGTCGTCCAGGATCATGTTGGGGCCTTCTTCCGGCGTGCCCTTGGCGCCCTTGAATTCAAAGATGCGGTGGGTGTAGTCCCAGTAGTCGGCCAGGGTTTCGCCCTTGATGGCGAACACCGGTGTGCCGGCTGCGGCGATCGCGGCGGCGGCGTGGTCCTGCGTCGAGAAGATGTTGCACGATGCCCAGCGCACTTCGGCGCCCAAGGCTTGCAGGGTTTCGATCAGCACGCCGGTCTGGATGGTCATGTGTAGCGAACCGGTGATGCGCGCGCCCTTCAGGGGCTGGGCCTTCGCGAATTCTTCGCGGATGGCCATCAGGCCGGGCATTTCGGTCTGCGCGATGTTCAGTTCCTTGCGGCCCCAGGCGGCAAGCGAAATGTCGGCAATGATGTGGTCGGTGGAAGGCTTGAGGACAGCGCTCATACGGTTCTCCAAAAATCAAACGTCAAGGGCAAAATCGCCACGGCACGGCATTCAAGATCGGGAGAATTCAGTCATTCACCCGGCTTGAGAGAGCACATGCGGGTGAGCGTGGTTGCAATGAAGTCCTGAGCCTGGTCCACGTGATGTGGCTTGCAACGCTCCTCAGGAAGGCTGGATTATACCGAACTCCCCCGTTCAGGCTCACTTCGTGTAGCCTCCTCCCCCCTCAAGGGGGCGGCGCCTGGGGCCGGCGAAGCCGAAAAATTGGCACACCCCTATCGAGCTCACTTCGTGTAGCCCTTTTCCCCTTGCAGGGGACGGCGCCTGCGGCCCGGCAAAGCCGGTTCCGCGGCTGCCCGCTGTTGAACACCCCGAAGTGAACGACCGTGGGGGCCACAACCACCATGCGAAAATTTCACCATGCAAGAACTCCCCCACTGGCCCGCTGCGCAGCGCAAGCGCATCACCGGCCTCTTCACCGACATCGACGACACGCTGACCACCGAGGGAGAAATCACCGCCGACGCGCTGCAGGCCCTGGGTGCCCTGAAAGCCGCCGGGCTCAAGGTCGTTGCGATCACCGGGCGGCCGGTCGGCTGGAGCGAACCTTTCGCGGCGCGTTGGCCGGTCGATGCCATCGTGGCGGAGAACGGTGCGGTGGCCCTGTTGCCGGATACCCAAAGCGCCGCCCCACGGCCGCTGTCCAAGATGTACCAGCAGGACGAGGCCACACGCACGGCCAACTTCGCGCGCATGCAGGCCGTGCTGGCGCGCATAGAGCGCGAGATGCCGGGCATCCACCGCGCCACCGACTCGCCGGGCCGTGAAACCGACATCGCCATCGACCACAGCGAATTTGCGCAACTCAGCGACGCGCAGATCGCCGCCGTGGTGGCGCTCATGAAAAGCGAAGGCATGCATGCCACCGTCAGCAGCATCCACATCAATGGCTGGTACGGCGACCACAACAAGCTGGAAGGCGCGCGCTGGATTGTTCGTGAGCTCTGGCGGCGCGATCTCGATGCCGAGATGGCGCGATGGGTATACGTGGGCGATTCGACCAACGACCAGCTGATGTTCAAGGCCTTTGCCAACAGCGTGGGCGTGGCCAATATCGCGCGCTTTGTGCCGCAGCTCGCGCACCTGCCGCGCTACGTGACGCGCGGTGAGCGCGGCGTGGGCTTTACCGAGATAGTCCGGGCGCTGCTGGATTAACGTGGCCCACCGCGCGGCTGCCCTCCTTGATTCAGCAGGGGCCGCGGATCGGGCTTTGCGCGGCCGCAGGCGCCGTCCCCTTGAAGGGGAGGGACGCTACACGAAGTGAGCGTCAGCAGGGGTTAGCTAACTTTGCCGCGCAGAAGTCCAGCGCAGCCAGGCGCCCAGAGCCGCCACAGCCAGCACCAGCGCGGCATAGCCCTCCGCCGTGGCCGGCAGGCCCAGCGGCGCGATCAGCCGGCCGGCCAGCATAGCGGGCACGCTGAAAGCCAGGTAGCTGGTGGCATACAGCGCGGCAAACAGCTCCGCGCGCTGATGCGGCTGCGCCATCGGTGCCAGCGTCTGCACCTGGGCCGAGAAGGCCGAGCCGCCGCCGAAGCCGGCCAGCGCCGTTCCCGCAAAAAACAGGGCAACTGAATGCACTGCCAGCGACACGGCCACCATCCCCGCACCCGCGGCAACCAAGGCCATCCCCAGGGCGCTCATGCGCAGGGGCGACAGGCGCCGGAGCATGGTCGGCGACGCGGCGCCCAGGCCGAAGAAGATGGCAATCGCCAGGCCGTTCACGATGCCGTCGTGGATGCCGAAGATTTGCTGCAGCATCGAAGGCACCAGTGAAAGATACAGGCCCGCGAGCGACCACACGGCCAGCATCGTCGGCACGCCACGCACAAACTCGCCGCGCGCCTGCACCGGCACCGAAATGCGCGGTATCAAGGAAGCCAATGCGCCGGGGCGCGGCGTGACGCTTTCCGGCAGGAACAGGGTGGCCACCGCGCCCGTCACGCAGATGGCGACCAGCACGCCGAACACCAGCGGCACCGGGTGCAGCGCAAACTTCACCGCGATGCCGGTCAGCAGCGCCCCCACGGCCAGCCCCGCCAGCGGCGAGACGCTGCCTATCATCGCGCCCAGGCGTTTTTGCGCGGCCGGGGCCGCCTCCACCACCGCGGCCGTCAGCGCACCGCTGACCATGCCGGTGGCGATGCCCTGAACAATGCGCGCGGCGATGATGCCGTTGATGCCCTCGGCCAGCAAAAAGGTCAGCATCGCGCCGGCCTGCAACAGCAAGGCGGTAAACACCACCGGGCGGCGGCCGATGTGGTCGGACAGCGAGCCGGCCACCAGCAGCGACACCAGCAAGGCAATCGCATAGATCGCGAACGCCACCGTCAGCAGCGCCGGCGAAAAGCCCCATTGCTGCTGGAACACCACAAACAGCGGCGAAGGCGCGCTGCCCGCCACGAAAAAGGCGAACAGCAAAACCGCCAGCAGCGGGAAAGCGGCCGAAGGCGGCAAGCGCCAGCGGACAGACGCGGAGGGAGAAGACGGTGACGACGAGTGGGCGGCGGATGCGGTCATGGTGGGCGCTCGACTTTCTTAAAGCAAATTAATTTGCGTTTATGAATTCTACGCCCAGTGAAAAATTAACGCAAATATCGTTGCTTTTAGATAAAATCAACCCATGAACACCTCCCAGACAGCCCAGGCCAAGCGCCCAGGCGGCCGCAGCGCCCAGGTCCAGGCCGTGGTGCGCAAGGCGCTCGAAGAATTGATTGCCCAGGAAGGCCGCGACAAAGTCACCGTGCCGGCCGTCGCCGAGCGCGCGGGCGTCAGCGCCTCCAGCATTTACCGCCGCTGGGGTGATGTGAACGGCCTGCTGGGCGAAACCGCGACACAGCGGCTGGACCCGAACCGGCCCTTGCCCGACACAGGGAACCTGAAAGCCGAACTCACGGCCTGGGCCCAGGAACTGATCGTCCACCTGAACAAGCCCGGCTGCACTTCGATGCTGAAGGCGGCGGCCGCGCTGGCCGGCCCGGAAGACACCAACTGCCTGAAAAACCGCCGCGCCGAGGCGACCGTGCTGGTGAACCGGGCCCAGGCACGCGGCGATGCCACGCCCACGGTGCAGCAGGTGCTGGACCACATCATGGCCCCCATTGTTTACCGGCTGATCTTTGGCTCAGGCGTCGAGCCGGCCCTGGCCGGGCAGTTGGCCGATGAGCTGTTTGTGTTGGCTGGCATCGGGCCTTCCCGTTCGCTCTGAGCTTGACCAAACAGGAGGTTTAGGTTCGTTAAACCCCATCCGTTCGGGCTGAGGTATCGAAGCCGGTTTTCCAGGCGACCGAAAGCGGGGAGGGCTTCGATACCTCAGCCCGAACGGTTGTACGGTTGTACGGTTGTACGGTTGTACGGTTGTACGGTTGAGCCTGATTCAGTTGGGTTTCGTCAACCCAAGCTTCTCGATCAACACCTTCTCGCGCACCACCGTGTCCTGCGCAAACTTCGTGTAGTCCGCCGAACTCAGGTAATTGGGCAACATGTCATAGCGGCCCAGCGCGGCCACATAGCTGGGCTCTTCCATCGCTTTCTTGAAGGCATCGTGCAGGCGTTTCACCACCTCGGGCGGCGTGCCCTTGGGTGCCCCTATGCCGAAGGGCGAGTTCTGCACGATGTCATAGCCCAGCTCTTTCAGCGTGGGCGCGTTCGGGAATTTATCGAGCCGCTTCTCGCCCCAGGTGTTGAGCACGCGCAGCTTGCCGGCCTCGACCTGCGGCGCAAAGCCCGTGCTGTCGGCGCCGGCCATCAGCTGGCCGCTGACGAGTGCCAGCATCAAATCCGCGCTGCCTTTGTAGGGCACGTGCTGCAGCTCGATGCCGGCCTTTTGCGCGATGAGTTCGGTCGTCAGGTGCGGGCTGGTCAGCGTGCCGGTGGAGCCGTAAGTCAGCTTCCCGGGGTTGGCCTTGGCATAGGCCACAAAGTCGGCCCAGGTCTTGAACGGGCTGTCGGCCGGCACCACGATACCGAAGGCATAGCCGGTCACATTGATCACATAGCTGATGTCCTTGACCGGGTCCCAGTTGATCTTGGTCGTATAGCCCAGCCGGAACACGCCCAGCGGAATCTGCGCCAGCGTGTAGCCGTCGGGCGCCGCGCTTTGCAGCTGCTGCGCCGGCAATGTGCCGCCCGCGCCGGGCTTGTTCTCAACGATGACCGGCTGGCCCAGGATTTTCGACGCGTTGTCCGCGAGCGAGCGCATGGTGATGTCGGTCGGCCCGCCGGCCGGGAAGGCGATCACCAGCTTGATGGGCCTGGCCGGAAAGGTCTGCGCCTGCACAGGCATGGCGCTCGCGGCCATCAAGGCCAGGGCGGCGGCGGTGTGCAGAAAGGGGCGGCGTTGCATGGCGTGTCTCCAGTTCGGGGGTTGCGGTCAGCCCACATCATGGGTGCTGCCCGCCATCGCCGCATCAGGGCAACACCTGAAGCGCTGTCGCGATGGCGTCAACGCCTGGAGGTCACACACACAAGCCTTGACTGCGTGGTCACCGGTTCAGCACACCCTGCAAAGCCTTGCCGGTATGCGTGCCCAGCTTCACCACGGCCTCCGGCGGGGCCGAGGCCACCACACGGCCGCCCGCATTGCCGCCGTCCGGCCCCAGGTCAATCACCCAGTCGGCTTCGGCGATCACGTCCAGGTCGTGCTCGATCACCACCACGCTGTGGCCGCCATTGACCAGGCGGTGCAGCACATGGATCAGCTTCTCGACGTCGGCCATGTGCAGGCCCACCGTGGGCTCGTCCAGCACGTAGAGCGTGTGCGGCGCCTTCTGGCCGCGGCGCGTGATGTCGTCGCGCACCTTGCTGAGTTCGGTCACCAGCTTGATGCGCTGCGCCTCGCCACCCGACAGCGTGGGTGAAGGCTGGCCCAGCGTGAGGTAACCCAGGCCCACGTCTTTCAGCAGCTGCAACGGATGGCTGATGTTGGGCATGGAGGCGAAGAAGTCCACAGCCTCGTCCACTTCCATCTTGAGCACGTCGCCGATGTTCTTGCCGCGCCAGGTCACGGCCTGGGTCTCCGGGTTGAAGCGCGCACCATGGCAGGTTTCGCACAGCACCTTCACGTCGGGAAGGAAGCTCATGCCGATGGTGCGCACGCCCGCGCCTTCGCAGGTCGGGCAACGGCCTTCGCCGGTGTTGAAAGAGAAACGCCCAGCGCCGTAGCCGCGCGCGCGGGCTTCCAGCGTGTCGGCAAACAGCTTGCGGATCGTGTCCCAGAAACCGATGTAGGTGGCCGGGCAGGAGCGCGGCGTCTTGCCGATGGGCGTCTGGTCGACTTCGAGCACGCGGTCCACCGCAGCATAGCCTTCGATGCGCTCGCAGCCCGTCCAGTCTGGCGTCTTGCCCTTGTCATCGGCGTCGCGGCCCGACTTGGTGGAGCGCTGCGTCACGCCGGCGTGCACATTGGTCAACAGCACGTCGCGCGCGAGCGTCGATTTGCCCGAGCCCGACACGCCCGTCACCGCCACCAGGCGGTACAGCGGCAAGGTGACCGACACGCCCTTGAGGTTGTGCAGGTCGGCATTGACCACCGTGAGCCAGGAGGTGAACTTGCTGGCGGCCGCCGGCGGCGCGTTGTGCAGTTTGCTGGCAGTGGCTGCCGCCGCTTTCAACGCCGCGGCTTTGAGCGCAGCCTGCTTTTGCTTGCTCAGGGGCCTGGCCGAAGAGCCCTCACCCCCGCCCTCTCCCTGAGGGAGAGGGAGCAAGCCCGCTTCGCCCTCTCGCCCCTTTGGGGAGAGGGTTGGGGTGAGGGGCTCGCCCTTCACCGTCTCCCGCCGCGCGTGCAGCGGATGAATCAGCGGATTCGCCAGGTAGCGGCCCGTCAGCGACTCCGGCACCTTCGCCAATTGGGTTGCCGTGCCCTGCGCGACCAGCGTTCCGCCGCGCTTGCCCGCACCCGGGCCTATGTCGATGATGTTGTCGGCGCGGCGAATCGTGTCCTCGTCATGCTCGACCACCACCAGGGTATTGCCGCGGTCGCTGAGCTTGCCCAGCGCGCCCAGCAGAATCTGGTTGTCGCGCGGGTGCAGGCCGATGGTCGGTTCGTCCAGCACATAGCAGACGCCCTGCAGGTTGGAGCCCAGCTGCGCCGCCAGGCGTATGCGCTGCGCCTCGCCACCCGAGAGCGTGGGCGCGCCGCGGTCCAGCGTGAGGTAGCCCAGGCCCACGTCCTCGAGGAACTCCAGCCGGCTCCGGATCTCGGGAATCAGGTCGCGCGCGATGCCGGCTTCGCGGCCCGCCAGCGCGAGTTTTTCCACCCAACGCCGCACATCCGTCACCGACAGCGCCGCGATGTCGGCAATGCCGACGCCGGCAAACTTGACCGCGCGGGCCGTGGCATTGAGCCGCGTGCCTTCGCAGGTCGGGCAGACGGTGCCGCCGACGTCTTCCACCTCGGGCTCGGCAAAGCTTTGCTCGCGGCCCTTGTTGTCGTCGTCCATCACCGAATCGTCAAACACCTTGCGCTGCTCTTTGGTGAGCTTCACGCCCGTTCCCACACAGTCGGGGCACCAGCCGTGCTTGCTGTTGTAGCTGAAGAGCCGCGGGTCGAGTTCGGCATACGAGGTTGCGCAGACCGGGCAGGCGCGCTTGGTCGAAAACGCGATCAGCTTGCCGATGTTTTTGGCGCTGGCACCGGCCATCATGGCGCCGCGCAAGCCATCGAGCGGGGCCAGCACATGAACCACGCCCTTGCCGTGTTCCAGCGCGGTTGCCAGCGCGGCGCGCAGCGCGCCCTCGTTCTCGGGCGACACATGGATGTCTGCAACCGGCAGCTCCACCGTGTGCTCCTTGAAGCGGTCTATGCGCGGGAACCCCGTGGTCGGCAAAAACTCGCCGTCGATGCGCAAATGCGTGTAGCCGCGCGGCCGCGCCCAGTCGGCCAGCTCGGTGTAGACGCCCTTGCGCGCAATCACCAGCGGCGCCAGCAGGCCGATGTGCTGGCCGCGGTAGGTCTTGAGCAGCTGCGCCGCGATGCTCTCGGGGCTTTGCGGCATCACCGCCGCGCCCTCACGCGTGCAGTGCTGCACACCCAGCTTCACATACAGCAGGCGCAGGAAATGCCAGACTTCGGTCGTCGTGCCGACGGTGGACTTGCGCCCGCCGCGCGAGAGGCGCTGCTCGATGGCCACCGTCGGCGGAATGCCGTAGACCGCGTCCACCTCGGGCCGGCCCGCCGGCTGCACGATGCTGCGCGCATAGGCGTTCAGCGATTCCAGGTAACGCCGTTGCCCTTCGTTGAACAGGATGTCAAAGGCCAGCGTCGACTTGCCCGAGCCCGACACACCGGTCACCACATTGAACTTGCCGCGCGGAATGTCGACCGACAGGCTCTTGAGGTTGTTTTCCTTGGCATTGACGATCTGGATCAGGTTCGAGAAGGCCGGGCGCGTCGTCCAGGCCTTGGGGCGGGACTCTTCCACGCCATGCACCTTGCCCATGGCCTGCTCATATTCGCGCAAGGCCTGCGCGGTGTGCGAGGTCGGGTGCTGGCGCACCTCTTCGGGCGTGCCCTGCGCCACCAGCAGGCCGCCGCCCTCCCCGCCTTCGGGGCCCAGGTCGATCAGCCAGTCGGCCGAGCGGATCACGTCGAGGTTGTGCTCAATCACGATCAGCGAATGGCCGGCTTCCAGCAGCTTGCGCAGCGCGCGCATCAGCTTGGCGATGTCGTCAAAGTGCAGGCCGGTGGTCGGCTCGTCAAACAGGAACAGCGTGCCGCGGCCGGGCTGCCTGAGCGCCAGCGCCTGCTTGCTCGCGCTGGCGGTCTTGCCGGCATTGGCCAGGAAACCCGCGAGCTTGAGCCGCTGCGCTTCGCCGCCCGAGAGCGTGGGCACGGGCTGGCCCAGCTTCACATATTCCAGGCCCACGTCGACGATGGGCTGCAGGGAGCGAATCACCTCGCGGTCCTGCGCGAACAGCGCAACCGCCTCGCTCACCGTGAGGTCCAGCACGTCGGACACATTGAGCAGCCGCGGCTTCAGGTCGCCCACGGCCTTGCGCTCTATCGTCACTTCCAGGATCTCGGCGCGGTAGCGCTTGCCGTCGCAGTCGGGGCAGCGCAGGTAGACGTCGCTCAAGAACTGCATCTCGACATGCTCAAAGCCCGAGCCGCCACAGGTCGGGCAGCGCCCGTCGCCGTTGTTGAAGCTGAACTTGGTGGCCGTGTAGCTGCGCTGTTTCGCCAGCGGCGCCAGTGCGAACAGTTCACGCACCGCGTCCCAGGCGCCCACATAGCTGGCCGGGTTGGAGCGCGCCGTCTTGCCGATGGGCGACTGGTCGACGAACACGACGTCGGTCAGGTGGTCGGCGCCCAGCAGGCGGTCGTGCAGGCCCGGCGTTTCGGTCGCCTTGCCGAACTGGCGCAGCAGTGCCGGCGCCAGGATGTCCTGCATCAGCGTGGACTTGCCCGAACCGCTGACGCCGGTCACGCAGACCAGGCGCTGCAGCGGGAAATCCACCGTCAGGTTTTTCAGGTTGTGGTCGCGCGCGCCTTCGAGGATGAGGCGCGGCGTGTTCTCGGTTACCGCGCGCTTGAAGCCCATGCCCACCTGCTTGCGCGAGCCCAGGTAGGCGCCGGTCAGCGTGTCGGCGTGCTTCAAATCGTCGGGCGTGCCGTCGAAGACGATCTGCCCGCCCTTCTCGCCCGGGCCTGGGCCCATGTCGATCATGCGGTCGGCCGCCAGCATCACGGCCGGGTCGTGCTCCACCACCACCAGCGTGTTGCCGGCATCGCGCAGGCGATGCATGGCCTGTGTGATGCGGTTCATGTCGCGCGGGTGCAGGCCGATGGAAGGCTCATCGAGCACGAACAGCGTGTTGACCAGCGATGTGCCCAGTGCGGTGGTGAGGTTGATGCGCTGCACCTCGCCGCCCGAGAGCGTGCGGCTTTGCCGGTCCAGCGTGAGGTAGCCGATGCCAACGTCGCAGAGGTATTTCACGCGCGTCTGGATTTCCTCGAACAATGACTTGAGCGCCTGGATCTCGGCGTCGTCACCCATCACGTTCAGCGACAGGCCGGCAAAGAATTCGCGCAGCCTGGCTATGGGCAGGCGCATCAGGTCGTGAAGCGCCAGGCCCGGCAGGGCCTCGAGCTGTTCGCGGCTCCAGTGCACGCCCACCGGCATGAAACGCTGGCCCGGCGGCAGCACCGCATCGGCCGACTCCTTCGAGCCCAGGCGCCAGAGCAGCGACTCAAGCTTGAGGCGCGCGCCGCCGCAGGTTTCGCAAGGCGTGTAGCTGCGGTACTTGGACAGCAGCACGCGGATGTGCATCTTGTACGCCTTGCTCTCGAGGTACTCAAAGAAGCGCTTGATGCCGTACCACTGCTTGTTCCAGTTGCCTTCCTTGTAGCCCGGCGTGCCGTTGATGACCCAGCCCTGCTGCTCGCGCGTGAGCTTGTACCAGGGTGTGTCTCGCGGAATGCCGGCCGCTTCCGCGTGGCGCATCAGGTCGTCCTGGGCTTCCTTCCAGGCGGGGGTCTGTATGGTCCTGATCGCGCCGGCGCGCAGGGTCAGCTTGTCATTCGGGATCACCAGGCCGTAATCGACGCCGATCACGCGGCCGAAGCCGCGGCAGGTTTCGCAAGCGCCCATGGCCGAGTTGAAGGAGAACAACGAGGGCGTGGGGTTGGTGTAGCGCAGGTCGCTGTCGGGGCAATGCAATCCCGTCGAGAAACGCCACATCACATCAGGTTGACCATCCTCGGCGTGTTGCACATACACATTGAGCCGCCCGCCGCGCTTGAGCGCGGTTTCGATGGCTTCAACAACACGGGCTTTTTCCACCGCATGGGTGCGAAAGCGGTCCGCCACCACGTCGAGCAGCTTGTGCGGCCCGGCCGGCGTGGCCACGTCGCGCTGCGCATGCACGCGCGTGAAGCCGCTGACCGACAACCACTGCTCGACCTGCTCGGCCGTAGTGTTGCCGGGCAGTTCGACCGGGAAGGTCAGCACCACGCGCGGGTCGTCTTTCTCGGTACGCGCCATCAGTTCGGCGTAGATCGACTCGGGCGTGTCATGGCGCACGTTCTGCGCGGTCTGCTTGTCGAAGAGCTGCGCGGCGCGCGCGTAGAGCAGCTTGAGGTGATCGTTGAGCTCCGTCATGGTGCCCACGGTGGAGCGCGAACTGCGCACCGGGTTGGTCTGGTCGATGGCGATGGCCGGGGGCACGCCCTCGACCTTGTCGACGGCCGGCTTGTCCATGCGGTCCAGGAACTGGCGCGCGTAGGCCGAGAAGGTTTCCACATAGCGGCGCTGGCCTTCGGCGAACAGCGTATCGAACACCAGCGAGGATTTTCCCGAGCCGCTGGGGCCGGTAACCACCGTCATTTCACCGGTGCGGATGTCGAGGTCGAGGTTTTTGAGGTTGTGCTGGCGCGCGCCGCGAATGCGGATGGTTCCCTGGGACATGAGTGCGGTCTTTCCTGAAGAGGTCAAACATTCTAGGCAAAGCATTTGCCTCCGCAGGGTGTGGGGATTAATGGCCTTTTTCCGTGCTTTTTCCGCGTTTCCCGCCGCGCCAATTAGGGCACATTCTGGTTTCCCTGCTCCATGTTTTCCCGCTTTCGTGTTTAACTTTGCCGACCAGGGAGCGATTCATCAAGGAGACACAACATGAGAACCATACAGCGTTGGTGGGCAGCTCTCGCGCTGGCCACCCTGGGCCAGCTGGGCCAGGCACAGATTCTGGTCGGGCAGACCGCGGGCTTCACCGGCCCTGTGGGCGCCGGCGTCAAGGAAACCACGGAAGGCGCCAAGCTTTACATCGATGCCGTCAATGCCAAGGGCGGTGTGAACGGGCAGAAGATAGAGCTGATCTCGACCGACGACAAGTTCGAGCCCAAGCTCACGGCCGAGAACGCCCGCAAGCTGGTGGAAGAACAAAACGTGATAGCCCTCTTCCTCACGCGCGGAACGCCGCACACGGAAAGCATCATTCCGCTGCTCGACAAATACGGCGTGCCGCTGGTGGGCCCGTCCACCGGCGCCATGGTGCTGCACCAGCCCGTCAGAAAGTACATCTTCAATGTGCGGGCTACCTACCAGCGCGAAGCCGAGAAGGCGGTCACCCACCTCGCCTCCATGGGCATCACGCGGGTCGGCATCGTCTATGCGGACGACAGCTTCGGCGCCGACGGCGTCATGGGCGCACAGAAAGGGCTGACCACGGCAAAACTGCAAGCGGCCGTGCTCGAAAAATTCGACCGCAGCAAACCCGACTTCGGGCCCATCGCGCCCAAAATCTACCAGTCGAACGCGCAGGCCGTCATCATGGTGGCTTCGGGCCAGGCCGTGGTCGACGGCGTCAAGGCTTTCCGCGCGGCCGGCTCCACGGCGCAGATCGTCACGCTGTCCAACAATGCCTCGGGGGGATTTGTGAAAAGCCTTGGCGATAACGCCCGCGGCGTGATCGTGACCCAGGTCTTTCCCTACGAGCGCTCCATCGCCTACCCCATGGTGAAGGAAGCCCAGGAACTGGCCAAGGCCAAGGGGCAGGCCGACGTGAGCCCCGCGATGCTCGAAGGCTTTGCCGCGGCCAAGGTGCTGGTGGAGGGTTTGCGCCGCGCCGGCGCCAAGCCGACGCGCGAAAAATTGCAGGCAGCGCTGGAAGCCCTGCGCAAGTACGACATAGGCGGGCTGGAAGTGAGCTACAGCCCTGAGGACCACACCGGCCTGGACTTCGCCGACCTGTCCATCATTGGCACGGACGGCAAATTCAAGAGGTAGAGATACCCCCCTGCTGACGCTCACTTCGTGTAGCGTCCCCTCCCCCCAGGGGGACAGGCGCCTTGCGACCGGCTAAGCCGGATCGCGGCCGGAAGAGATGCCCCCCTGCTGACGCTCACTTCGTGTAGCGTCCCCTCCCCCCAGGGGGGACAGGCGCCTTGCGCCCGGCAAAGCCGGATCGCGGCCCCTGCTTGGGAAGAGATTTCCCCTGCCTGCTAATTTGCATGCCCGCGGCGCGAGGCCGCACAGGTTGCTCAGAAGTAGAGCGCGTTTTCGAGCTCTTTGAATTTCTCGGGGCCCACGGCTTCCTTGATCTTGGGGGCGAGCTCTTTGAGCTTGTCGATGTCAGTCGCGGCTTCGACCGCCAGGTTGAGCCGGAAGCCCCGCAATCCCAGGCCGGCCGTGAGGCGCGTGGCGATGGGGTAGGCCCTTGAATAGTGTTCCTGCGCGCTCAGCGTGGGGCTGCCATCGGCGTTGTGGGTGGATTCGGCGGGCGCCGGGGCGGCCGGCGGCTGCACTGCGGCTGGCGCCAGCAGGCCGAGTGACAGCAGATGGGAAATGTCTTCAGCCGTGACGCCCAGGCCCGCGGTGGCCTTGACCACCTCTTCCATGCTGCGCTTGCCGTCAAACATGATGAACGCCGAACGCTGCCTCGGCGTCATCGGGATCGAACGGTCCTGCAACGCGGATTGCCCTAATTCCGTCTTGGTATAGATCATCAATGGGTCTCCAGTAAATACGCCAGGGGTAACGCAGACAGCCGTGCGTAATGCAGAGACATTTGTGACACTTTTTTTGTTGCCCCTGATTCAATTTACCCCATTTTTAGCACCAATGCACCCCTTTTGGGCATGGTCGCGGCGCTGTCCCACAACTGGAAACACCTTCCGCTGCATTACTTCACGCCTGCGCGCGGGCCCAGGCGGCGGCGGGCGCGGGCGAGGCGCCATGCTTTTCACCGCCCATGTCGATGTCGCCGCCCTTGTTCAACAGGAACAGGGCCAGGCCTGCGATCACGATAAATCCGAGCACGATCTTCCACATCTTTCTTTCTCCAAAAAGTTAACGGCCAAAAAAAAGCCCCCGGCACATGGATGGCGAGGGCTTGCAAATATCACAAGGCTCTTCAGCCTGAAGAAGCCGGTGCCGGCCGCTGGTCGGCCCGCACCGGCAATAAAACCAATCAGTCGTTGGCGTAGATATCCACGTCCTTGGTTTCCTTGATGAACAGGGTGCCCACCACCAGCGTCATGCCGGCGATGATGATCGGGTACCAGAGGCCGTTGTACATATTGCCGGTCTGCGCCACGATGGCGAAGGCGGTCGTCGGCAGCAGGCCGCCGAACCAGCCGTTGCCGATGTGGTACGGCAGGCTCATCGAGGTGTAGCGGATGCGGGTCGGGAACAGTTCCACCAGCATGGCAGCGATCGGGCCGTAGACCATGGTCACCAGCACCACCAGGTAGAACAGGATGAGGGTGACCGTCACCTTGTCAACCTTGGCCGGATCGGCCTTGCTGGGGTAGCCGGCAGCCTTCAGGTCGTCAGCCACGAGTTTCTTGAACTCGGCGTCCTTCTTCTTGGCGTCGTCGGCGCTCAGGCCCTTGGCGGTGTAGCTGGGGATGGCGGTTTCGCCGATCTTGATGGTGGCCACCGTGCCGGCGGGCGCGGGTGCGTTCTCATAGCTCACCGATGCGCCTGCCAGCACCTGCTTGGCGATGTCGCAGGAGCTGGTGAACTTGGCGGTGCCGGTCGGGTTGAACTGGAACGAGCATTCGTTCGGGTCGGCGGTCACGACCACCTTGTTCTTGGCCTGCGCGGCGGCGAGGTCGGGGTTGGCGGCCTTGGTCAGCGCGTTGAACACGGGGAAGTAGGTAACAACCGCCAGCAGGCAGCCTGCCATGATGATGGGCTTGCGGCCGATCTTGTCGGACAGCGTGCCGAAGATCACGAAGAAAGGCGTGCCCAGGATCAGCGAGTAGGCCACCAGGATGTTGGCCGTGGGGCCGTCAACCTTCAGCGCCTGCGTCAGGAAGAACAGCGCGTAGAACTGGCCCGAGTACCAGACCACGGCCTGGCCGGCGGTCAGGCCGATCAGCGCCAGGATCACGATCTTCAGGTTGCGCCACTGGCCGAAAGACTCGGACAGCGGGGCTTTGGAAGTCTTGCCCTCGGCCTTCATCTTCTGGAAGGCGGGGGATTCATTCATCGACAAACGGATGTAGACCGACACGGCCAGCAGCAGGATGGAGACGATGAAGGGAACGCGCCAGCCCCAGTCGGCGAAAGCGGCTTCGCCCATGGCGGTACGCACACCCAGGATCACCAGCAGGCTCAGGAACAGGCCCAGCGTGGCCGTGGTCTGGATCCAGGAGGTGTAGGCGCCGCGCTTGCCCTGGGGCGAGTGCTCGGCCACGTAGACGGCGGCGCCGCCGTACTCACCACCCAGCGCCAGGCCTTGCAGCAGGCGCAGCGCAATCAGGATCACCGGCGCGGCGACGCCGATGGACGCGTAGTTGGGCAGCAGGCCCACGATGAAGGTCGACAAGCCCATGATCACGATGGTGACCAGGAAGGTGTACTTGCGGCCGATCATGTCGCCCAGGCGGCCGAACACCAGCGCGCCGAAGGGGCGCACGATGAAGCCTGCGGCAAACGCGAGCAGCGCGAAGATGAAGGCCGATCCCGAGTCCAGTCCGCTGAAGAACTGCTTGGCGATGATGGCGGCCAATGAACCGTAGAGGTAGAAGTCGTACCACTCGAATACCGTGCCGAGCGAAGAGGCGAAGATCACCTTCTTCTGCTCGGCGGTCATGGGTCTGTTGTCGACGGCTGTTGCCATGATGTGTGTCTCCAAATAGTGAAGGCCTCCGGATGGAAGCTGCACTGATTATTTTTGGAGTCCCTGACCTAGCTCTGACGTGAAAATAACAGGAGCTTGCGTGAAACTTATGCGTGGCTGACAACTCAAGGGGAAACCCTTGAAGAACTTTTCAGCATGCGAAGCTGCTCCGGGAAAACGCCTAGAACCTTCTTACGCCATCGAAAAAGTTTGCTGACAGGCGTTCACGCTCGCTGACATGCGGCGCGCTCACACCTTGCGCGAAATACCCACGGCAATCCCGCTCACGCCGTTCCAGCCCTCGCCCTCAAACCAGGGATTGCCCAGCAGGTATTCACGCAGCATGGGCAGCGCGTCGAAGCCCCAGAAAACCTTGTCGTCGACCACCATCGCGGGCACACCGAACACATGGTGCGCAATCGCTTCGTCGGTGTTTGTCTTCAGCTGCGCTTTCGCTTCGTCATCGCCCAATGATTGCTGCGGCGCAAGCTGCGCCTTGAGCGCGGCAAGCCGCCCTTCATCCGCGGCCTCGGCGCCGCCCTGCCAGACGTGGCGAAAAATGGTTTCGCACACATAGCGGTTGGGGCTTGAAGGGTCATCGGGCCTGCCGCAGGCACTCGCCAGCCGCAACAGCGGCAAAGGGTTGAAGGGGTGGCTCGCCGGCATCTTCATTTCAATGCCCTTGCTGTGCGCGTGCCACAGCGCCTGGCGGTAAGTCCAGTCTCGCTTGGGCGCCACTTCCGCCGGGCCGAGCTGGCCGTGGTGCTTGAGCATGGCGGCGAACAGCACCGGCTTGTAGCTGACGCTGTAGCTCAGGCCCTGAAGCGCTTCAGGCAGGTGCTCGAAGGCGAGGTAGGCATAGGGAGAGATGAAGTCGAGGTAAAACGTGATGTGCTTCATGGGGCCCTCGTGATCGAGACTTTTCAGGTGCGCGCGGCCGCCATACGCTCGCCCACGGTGCGCCAGACTTCGCGCTGCGCCTCGGGGCCCGAGCGCGCCCAGGCCGAGATTTCTTCCAGGGTGCGAAAGCAGCCCTGGCACAAACCCGTGTCGGCGCTGATGCGGCACACCGAAATGCAGGGCGAGGGCACCACGTCGCCCGCGGTGTCCACCGTGCGGCCGCGTTCCGTCACCTGCGCGATCGCCTGTTCGCGCGCGATGCTTTCCTCGTCCAGGTCCACGGCCGTGTCCACCACGGGCGCGCCGGTCAGCAGCTCCAGCTCCTGCGGTTTCAGCTTGAACACCGCATGCGGATGGCCGGCCGCGGCCCACACCTCGTCAAAACGCATCAGGCTCAGGTCCACCAGCACCACCGCCGGGGTGATATGCCCCACGGGCGACACGCCGCCGATGGAAAACCCTGTCTTGCTTTTCACGAAGTCCGCATCGGCGCGGCCTACGCGCTTGCCGTCCGGGCAGACCAGGGCCTCGACCTTGCGTTCATCGACACGCCTGTCGCCCGAGGTCACCACCAGCACGGCGGCATCGTCCGACTTGCGGCGAAAGATGATGCTCTTGGCGATTTGCCCCAGGCGCACGCCCAGCGCATCGGCCGCCTGCTGCGCGGTGCGGGCCGCGTCGTCGAGCATCACCGGCATATGCGGATGGCCGCTTTGCTGCAGCGCAGCCGCCACTCTTTGCACTCCGTCGGGCAGCGTTTTCAGTTCAGCACCACACATGTCAATTCGCTCGCTTGTTCAGAAGCGCCGTGGCGGCGCGGGAATTGGGCTTGCGCCCCAGGAAGTCGCTGATGAATTTTCCGGCATCGATGAGCTTGTCCAGGTCGATCCCGGTTTCAATGCCCATGCCGTGCAGCATGTAGACCACGTCCTCGGTGGCCACATTGCCGGTCGCGCCCTTGGCAAACGGGCACCCGCCCAGGCCTGCCGACGACGTGTCGTATTGCCAGACACCCATCTCCAGCGAAGCCAGGGTGTTGCCCAGCGCCTGGCCATAGGTGTCGTGGTAATGGCCGGAGACATCGTTGATGTCGAAATGCCGGAGCGTCGCATCCAGCGCGCGCTGCACCTTGAGCGGTGTACCCACGCCAATGGTGTCGGCCACGCCCACATGCTGCACGCCTATGCCCTTCATGAGGCCGGCCAGCATGCCGACGCGCTCGGGTGCAATCTCACCCTCATAAGGACAGCCCACGGCGCAGGACATGGCGCCGCGCACATAAATACCCTTCTCCCGCGCGGCCTCGACCACGGGGCGAAAGCGCTCAATGCTCTCGGCAATCGAGCAGTTGATGTTCTTCTGGCTGAAGGCCTCGCTGGCCGCACCGAAAACCACGATCTCGTCCGGCCACAGTTCGCGCGGCGGCGCGATGGCGGCTTCAAAGCCCTTCATGTTCGGCGTCAGCACCGAATAGCGCACACCCGGCTTGCGCTTGATGCCGGCCATCACCTCGGCGTTGTCGGCCATCTGCGGCACCCACTTGGGTGACACATAACTCGTCACCTCAATCTCGGTGAGCCCCGCATCCTGCAGCCGGTGCACCAGCTCGATCTTCACGGCGGCCGGCACCTGGGCTTTTTCGTTCTGCAAACCGTCGCGCGGGCCGACGTCGACAAGCTTGACTTTGGAGGGTAGTTTCATGATGTGTCCTGCAGGCCGCCTTAACAGGGCGGCGGTAATGGGTCAGTATCCCTTTTTCGGGTCAACCACGCCGGCAAGGGTACTTATGGCCGCGCCGGCCGCCAGGCTGCGTATCTTGCCCGCGATCTGGGCAACGCTCTCCTCGCGCAGGGTGCGGGCCGAGGTGTGGGGTGTCACCGTGACCTTGGGATGCTTCCAGAAGGGGTGCTCCGCCGGCAGCGGCTCGGTGCGGAACACGTCCAGCGCCGCGCCCGCCAGGTGGCCGCTGTCGATCAGCGCGAGCAGGTCTTCCTCAACCAGGTGGGCGCCGCGCGCCACATTGATCACATAGCCGCCCGGCCGCAGGCGCGACAAGGTGTCGCGGTTCAGGATGTCGCGCGTATCCGGCGTCAAAGGCAGCAGGCATACCAGGATGCGGCTGGCCGCCAGGAAATCCTGGAAGCCCTGCCCGCCCACCTCGCCCGAAAAGCCCTTTACGCCTTCAATCGTTTTGGGCGAGCGGCTCCAGCCATTGACCGGAAAATCAAACTGCGCGAGCGCGCGGCCCACGCGTTCGCCCAGCACGCCCAGGCCCATCACGCCGACGGGATAGTCGGTGCGCAAGCGCGGCCGGCGGTAGGACCACTTGCCTTCGGCGATGTCGGCCTCATAGCTGTCCAGCTCGCGAAAATGGCGTACCACCGCGTGGCACACAAACTCGGCCATCTGCACCGACATGCCGGCATCGTCCAGCCGCACCACCGGCACACCGGCCGGCAGCCGCAGCTTCATCAACGCGTCAACACCCGCGCCGATGTTGAAAATACCCTTGAGCTGTTGCTGCTCGTCAAAAAACTGCTGGGGCGGCGCCCACACCACCGCGTAATCGGCTGGCGCCGCGCCGGCGGACCACAGCGTCACGTCGGCTTCGGGGAAGGCCGCCTTGAGGCCGTCCACCCAGGGCTGGGGTTTGGTGTCGGAACAGCAAAAACTGATGCGCATGAAGAAAATCCCGTTGAAGTCTCGAACTGAAAACTTAAACGGCTATTTTCAACAATTCCGCCCCCTCACTGACCTGGTCGCCCGGCGCATAGAGCAACTCCTGCACCGTGCCGTCGGCCGGCGCCGCAATGGTGTGCTCCATCTTCATGGCCTCCATCACCGCCAGCGGCTGGCCTTTGCTGACCTTGTCGCCGGCCTTCACCGCAAACGACACCACCTTACCCGGCATGGGCGCGGTCAGGCGACCGCCCTCGGCCTGGGCCTCACCCGCATGGGCCAGCAGGTCGATGGAAAGGATTTGCGTCGCGCCGTGGGCGGTGAACACATGGTCGAGCTCGCCCTGCGCATACACGGCCGCCACCATGCGCTGGCCCGCGAACTGGATGTCTATGCCCTGCGGTGTGTCGGCAAAGCTCAAGGGCCCCGCCACCTGCACGTCCCCATCCACCAGCGCCAGCTGCAGCGCGCCATCGCGCCCATAAGTCAGGTCGGCCGTGGCCGGTGCGCCATGGAATTCAAACGCAAAGCGCCGCTGCACCACGCCGTGTGATCGCCAGCCGTCGCGGCGGCTGAAAGGGTCGTTGCCCTCCAGGGCTCGCTCGTCCAGCAGCTGTTTGGCCACGGCCGCGGCGGCCGCCATGGCCAGGCCCACGGGCTCCTGCTTGAAAAGCAGGGCCTCTTCGCGCTGGATCAGCGCGGTGTCCAGGTCGGCCTTGGCGAACGAGGGGCTGCGCACCACATGGCGCAGGAACTGCACATTGGTGCTCAGGCCCACGATGCGGGTCTGTGAAAGCGCGTGGTCGAGCCGGGCCAGCGCCTCCTCGCGCGTGGCGGCATGCACGATGAGCTTGGCCACCATGGAGTCGTAGTAGGGCGAGATCGCATCGCCCTCACGCACGCCGTCGTCCACGCGCACCTGCCCTCTTTCGAAGGCGGCATGCGCCGGTTTTTCATACACATGCAGTGTGCCCGTGGCCGGCAGGAAGTTGTTGTCCGGCGTCTCGGCGCAGATGCGCGCTTCAATCGCATGGCCGGTGATGCGCAGCTGCTCCTGCGCCAACGGCAGCTTTTCGCCCGAGGCCACGCGCAGCTGCCACTCCACCAGATCCAGGCCGGTGATGGCCTCGGTCACCGGGTGCTCCACCTGCAGCCGCGTGTTCATCTCCATAAAGAAGAAGTTCATGCTGCCGTCGCTGCGCTGCTCCACGATGAACTCGACGGTGCCCGCACCCACGTAATTCACGGCGCGCGCCGCCGCCACGGCCGCCTCGCCCATCTGCCGGCGCATGGCTTCGGTCATGCCGGGAGCCGGCGCTTCCTCCAGCACCTTCTGGTGGCGGCGCTGCACCGAGCAGTCGCGCTCGAACAGGTAGACGTAATTGCCGTGCGTGTCGCCAAACACCTGGATCTCGATGTGGCGCGGGCGCTGCGCGTATTTCTCGACCAGCACCGCGTCGTCGCCAAAGCTGTTGATGGCCTCGCGCTTGCAGGAGGCCAGCGCGGCCTCGAAGTCCGCGGCCTTGTCGACCGCGCGCATGCCCTTGCCACCGCCGCCCGCGCTGGCCTTGATCAGCACCGGGTAGCCGATGCGGTCGGCCTCGCGCTTGAGCAGCGCCGGGTCCTGGTCGCTGCCGTGGTAGCCCGGCACCAGCGGCACGCCGGCTTTTTCCATCAACTGCTTGGACTCGGCCTTCAGGCCCATGGCCTTGATGGCCGATGCGGGCGGGCCGATGAAGACCAGGCCGGCTTCGGCGCAGGCCTGGGCAAATTCTTCGTTCTCGCTCAGGAAACCATAACCGGGGTGAATCGCTTCGGCGCCCGTGACTTTCGCCGCCTCGATGATGCGCTCCCAGCGCAAATAGCTGTCCTTGGGCGCGCTGCCGCCGATGTGGACGGCCTCATCACAAACGCCCACATGCTTGGCGCCCGCATCGGCATCGGAATAGACGGCGACGGACTGGATGGCCATGCGGCGCGCTGTCGCAGCCACCCGGCAGGCTATTTCACCGCGATTGGCAATGAGGATTTTTTTAAACATGGTGAACTTTCGCGGTGAAATATCCTGCGCACGCTTCGCGTGCCAAGCAATTTAGCTTCGCTGCTGCGCGGCTTTGCCGCTGGTCACCGCGATTGGCAATGAGGATTTTTTTAAACATGGTCGTTCTTTGAAAAAGGAGACTTCAAACTGAAAGCTGCAGCGGTGCCAGGATCCGGCCTGCCGCTGAAAATTCGGGCGACACGGATAAAGAGCTGCCGCAGGAAGCGCCAGCACACACGTATCAGCCACACGCTGAGCGCCAGCACCAGGCCCAGCAGCACCACAAACACCAGCGGGTGCGCAATCGCCAGCCACAGGCCCAGCGGCACCAGGCCGTCTTCCAGCAGCGAGGCGCCGATATTGCTGAAGGGCTCGGGCGAGGTGTTGATGGCCGCGCGTGTGGTGGCCTTGGCGGCAAAACTGGTCGCCGCCAGCGTGCCGCCCAGCAACGCCGCCACCAGCGCGCCCAGGCCGTTGTCGCCGCCAAACACCGCGGCGGCCAGCGCTGCGCCGGCCGGGATGCGGATCACGCCATGCACCACATCCCACAGCGAATCCAGGCCCGGGATCTTGTCCGCGAAAAATTCAATGAACATCATGAAGCCGCTGATGCCCAGCACCACCGGGTGCGCCAGCAGTTGCAGGCCCGCCGGCAACTGCACCCAGCCCATAAACCCCGCCAGGCCGGTCAGCAACACCACCAGGTAAAGGCGCACGCCGCTGGCCCAGCCCAGCGCGCCGGCCAGGGCGATCAGTTGTGCGGTGTCCAGGGTGTTCATGGCTTGATGTCGCTTAAGCCGGCTTGGAAGGCAGCCAGTTGGGCTTGCGCTTTTGCAAAAATGATTGAACGCCCTCGCGGCCTTCAGGACTCACACGCACGTCGGCGATGCCGCGAACCGTCATTTCCGTCAGCTCGGGTGTGATGGCCTGCCCGGCCACGTCGTGCACCAGTTGCTTGCACAGCCTCACGGCTTCGGGCCCGGCGCTGACCAGGGCTTTCACCAGCTCCGCCACCTTGGCGTCCAGCGAGTCGGCCGCCACCACTTCATGGATGAAGCCCATGCGAAGCGCCTCGGCCGCCTCAAAGCGTTCGGCCGTCAAAAAGTAGCGGTGCGCCGCGCGCGCACCCATGGCGCGGATCACATAAGGGCTGATGGTCGCGGGGATCAGGCCCAGCTTGACCTCGCTCAGGCAATAGCCGGCGGTATCCACCGACACGGCGATATCGCAGGCCGCGACCAGGCCCATCCCCCCTGCATAGACATCGCCCTGTATGCGGGCAATGACCGGCTTGGGGCATTCATACACGGCCTGCAGCATGGTCGCCAGGCGCCCCGCGTCCTCCAGGTTCTGCTCATAGGTGTAGTCGGCCATGCTGCGCATCCAGTTCAGGTCCGCACCCGCGCAGAAGGCCGGCCCATTGGCCGCCAGCACGATGCATCGCACGTCCTCGCGCAGGCCCAGCTCGACAAAGGCCTGGGTCATCTCGGCAATCACCTCCTGGTTGAAGGCGTTGCGCACCTCGGGGCGGTTCAAGGTGACGGTGGCGGCGTGCCCGGCGATGTCTATCAATAAATGGTTCATGGTCTGGAATCCGTTGAAGGTTTGGCCGCTTCTTCGAGCATGCTTTCGGTGGCGCCGTGGGAGGGCTTCGATACCTCAGCCCGAACGAATGGGAGACATCCGAACGGAAGGCTCCCCTTTCGAGCTGAGGCCTCCCACCGTTCGGGTTGAGGCTTCCAACTGTTCGGGCTGAGCCTTCCCACCGTTCGGGCTGAGGTATCGAAGCCCTTCGACAAGCTCAGGGCGAACGGGCTAGAGCTCAGGGCGAACGGGCTAGAACTCGGGTTCATGGCTTACATCCGGAACACGCCAAACTTGGTATCCGGAATCGGCTGGTTCAGCGTGGCCGACAGGCCCAGCGCCAGCACGCGCCGGGTGTCGGCCGGGTCGATCACGCCGTCGTCCCAGAGCCGCGCGCTTGAATAGTAGGGATGCGACTGCTGGCCGAACTGGTCCAGCACCGGCTGCTTGAAGGCGGCCTCTTCCTCGGCGCTCCAGGTGCCGCCCTTGGCCTCGATCGCGTCGCGCTTCACCGTGGCCAGCACGCCCGCGGCCTGCTCGCCGCCCATGACGCAGATGCGCGCATTCGGCCACATCCACAAAAACCGCGGCGAATAGGCCCGACCGCACATGCCGTAGTTGCCCGCGCCGTAGCTGCCGCCGATGATGATGGTGAACTTGGGCACCTGGGCCGTGGCCACCGCCATCACCATCTTGGCGCCGTGGCGCGCGATGCCCTCGGCCTCGTATTTTTTGCCCACCATAAAGCCGGTGATGTTCTGCAGGAACACCAGCGGGATCTTGCGCTGGCAGCACAGCTCGATGAAATGCGCGCCCTTTTGCGCCGACTCGCTGAACAAAATGCCGTTGTTGGCGATGATGCCCACGGGCATGCCCTCCACATGCGCAAAGCCGCAGGCCAGCGTGGCGCCGTAGCGCGCCTTGAACTCGGCAAACTCGCTGCCGTCCACAATGCGCGCGATGATTTCGCGCACATCAAAAGGCTTGCGCGTGTCGGTCGGGATCACGCCATAGAGCTCTTCCGCCGGGTACAGCGGCGGCACCGGCGTGCGCAGCACCTGGCCTGGCTGCTTTTGCCGGTTCAGGTTGGCCACCGCGCGGCGCGCCAGCGCCAGCGCATGCGAATCGTTCTGCGCCAGATGGTCGGCAACGCCCGAAAGCCGCGTGTGCACATCACCGCCGCCCAGCTCTTCGGCGGAAACGATCTCGCCGATCGCGGCCTTCACCAGCGGCGGGCCGCCCAAAAAGATGGTGCCCTGGTTCTTGACGATGATGGTCTCGTCGCTCATGGCCGGCACATACGCGCCGCCGGCCGTGCAGCTGCCCATGACCACCGCGATCTGCGCGATGCCCTGGGCGCTCATGTTGGCCTGGTTGAAAAAGATACGGCCGAAATGGTCGCGGTCCGGAAACACCTCGTCCTGGTTAGGCAGGTTGGCGCCGCCCGAATCGACCAGGTAGACGCAAGGCAGGTTGTTCTGCTGGGCCACCTCCTGCGCGCGCAAATGCTTTTTCACCGTCATCGGGTAATAGGTGCCGCCCTTCACGGTCGCGTCGTTGCACACCACCATGCAGTCCACCCCGCTGATGCGGCCTATGCCGGCGATCACACCGGCGCAAGGCGCGCTGTCGGTGCCGTCGCGGTCGGGGTACATCGCATAGGCGGCCAGCGGCGAAAGCTCGAGGAAAGGCGTGCCCGGGTCCAGCAGCATCTGCACCCGCTCGCGCGGCAACAGCTTGCCCCGCGCCGTATGCCGCGCGCGGGCGGTGTCGCCGCCACCCTGGGCGGCCTTGGCAACTTTGGCCGCCAGGTCGTCCACCAGCGCGCGCATGGTGGCGGCATTGGCCTGGAAATCGGCGGAACGGGCGTTGAGCTGGGTCTCAAGAGCGGACATGTGTTTCCTCGTTGCAAAGCGGCTGCGTATACGTTTGTGGCCGGGGTCTCGTGGGCACACCGTTCGGGCTGAGCCCCTCTCCCCATTCGGACATAGGTATTCCCCTATCCGTTCGGGCTGAGGTATCGAAGCCCCTCTCTCCCGCCGTTCAAGCTGAGACACCAAAGCCCCTACCCCGTTCGGGCTGAGCTTGTCGAAGCCTGCCCCCCGACCGTTCGGGCTGAGGTATCGAAGCCAGTCCCCGAACCTGCCCAAGGGCCAAGCCCCGCACCAAGCCACACCTTAACGCCAAACCCCAAGCTTAAGGAAAACCCGCTCCCGCCGGGCCGCCAACAAGGTTGCAAATCCTGCCAACGACGCAGAAAATGCAACCATGCCCGCCCGAAGCCCCGCCAGCCCACCCGTCGCCGCCACGCCCATGGCCTTTGCCAGAAGCATTGTGGCCGCCTACAAACGCGACGGCCGAAGCCCCGAGCAGGCCCTGAAACTGGCACAGATCACGCCAAACCAGCTCAAACAGCTGAACGGCCACATCACCGCCCGCCAGATGGAGCTTCTTTCAGGCGCCGCCATGCAGGAACTCGACGACGAAGGCCTGGGCGCCTTCAGCCGCAAACTGCCCTGGGGCAGCTATGGCATGCTGGCCAGGGCCTCCATCAGCTCGCCCAACCTGGGCATCGCGCTCAAACGCTGGTGCCGCCACCACGGGCTGATTGCCGACGACATCACGCTGCGCTTAAACACCAGCGGCGACACGGCCGCAATCACGGTCGAAGAGAAGGCGCCCGGCCAAGTCGGAGAGTTCAGCCTGGTCCACGTGCTGCGCAATATCCACGGCCTGGCCTGCTGGTATGTGGATTCGCGCATTCCCTTGCAGGGCGCGCGCTTCCCGTTTGCGGCGCCGCCGCATGCGGAGGCCTATGGGCTGATGTTTCCCGGGCCCAGCCTGCAGTTCAATGCCGCGCAAGCCGAGATCCGCTTTGATGCGCGTTACCTGGCCCTGCCCTTGCGGCGCGACGAGAAAGCCTTGCAGCAGATGCTGCAGCGGGCCTTGCCTTTGACAGTCTTGCAATACCGGCGCGATCGCCTGCTGGTGGAGCAGGTGCGGCAGGCGCTGGCCAACCCGGCGGTCGCTTCACACACCGCGGAAACCCTGGCGGAGGCATTGAACATGTCGCCCCGCTCCCTGCACCGCCAGCTGCAGGAAGAAGGCGCTTCGCTACAGCAGCTCAAGGACGAGGTGCGGTTTGAGAAGGCCAGGGATTTGTTGCTGCGCACTTCCAAGCCGGTCAAGCAGGTGGCCGAGGCATCCGGGTTCCGGAATGAAAAGAGTTTTATCCGGGCGTTCAGGGAGTGGAGCGGCCAGTCACCGGCGGAGTTCCGGCAAGGCAGCAAACAGCCGCTGGCCTGATTTGTCCCCTTCGTGGCAAGACTTGTGACGCGCGGCACCCTAGACTCTGCGCATGATCACCCTTCACCACTGCGTCAGCGCCCGCTCCTTCCGGCCTTTGTGGATGCTCGAGGAGCTGGGCTTGCCCTACACGCTGCGCATGCTGCCTTTTCCGCCGCGCGCACTGGCCCGCGAATTCCTGGCCGACAACCCCCTGGGCACCGTGCCCCTGCTGGTCGACGGCGACACCCGCATGACCGAATCCGCCGCGATATGCCAATACCTGGCGGCACGGCACAGCCCCGGCCAGCTGGACGTGCCGCCGGCAGACCCGGCCCATGGCGCCTACCTCAACTGGCTGCACATGGGCGAAGCCACGCTCACCTTCCCGCAAACCCTGGTGCTGCGCTACACCCACTTCGAACCGGAGGAACGCAAACAGCCCCAGGTCGCGCAAGACTACAGCCGCTGGTTCCTCGCCCGGCTGAAAGCAGTGGACGCCGTCCTGCAGCAAGAGCAACAAGAATTCCTCTGCGCCGGCCGCTTCACCGCGGCCGATGTGTCGGTCCACTACGCCCTCATGCTGGCCAAGCACCTGGGCCTGGCCACGCAGTTTCCCGATGCCGTGCGCCGTTACCACCAGCGGCTGGAACAACGCCCGGCCTTCCAGCGCGCCCTGCGGGCGCAGCACCAGGCTGCGCTGGAGCAGGGTGTCCCTACTACGCCGGCGCCGGATATGCGGCCGGGGAAGTGAGCGGGACAAAGGAAGAATTGCCCGCAGGTTCACTCACGGCTTCTGTGGACAAGCTTGTTCATTGGCGTGGGGACGACAGGCACCGCATCATCCCGGGACCGGTCCGTCTAAACGCCCTTTGGTGGTGCTGAGTATGTCGGGGCACTCCTTGCATCGGAGCTTCGGGAGGGAGGGGCTTCGCTGCAGCAGCTCAAGAATAGGGGGCAGTTGGAGAGGGCGAAGGGCTCGTTGCCACGGACTTCAAATTACCCAGCCTAGTTAAATTCGTTGTCCTGCAACAAGCCTTTTCCTTCGGCCCATTGGATCCAATCAATTTCCTCGGCGGAAACAACTCGCAAACTAGCACCAAAATTTGCACTGTCTGCAAATAAGATTAAGTTGTCACAATTCCAACGCGCAGACGGCGCAATCAGGCCATCACAGCCCAAAAATTCAATTGCAGCGCCTATTTGTTGAGTGCGATGCAAGTTCACTTTTTGATAATTTGCATCCGACACTCCCAACGCCTGCAAATCAGCCCGGACCAATTTGAGAGTGCGATCAGTCACCACCTCCAAGGTATGAAGAGCGGCAGTTTTTGATGGACGAGGATTCCACTGCGACCAATGAAAGGAAATCTCTGCGAGAGCCCCTTCGCGCTGGAAACTCGTATAGAGGACTGCAGCCGCACCAGACGGCATCCATCGTCCACCACTTCTGGACGTTAGCAAAGGATCAAGACTTTTGCGAGTTGCGCGAAATACCTGTCCGCTGTAATGCTCCTTAGGAAAAGCAACCAGCCTATCGAGTAGATCAGACTCGTGAATCATGAGGAACGCCAGTTATAGATAAACGCCATCTCTCAGTTGATGCACGACAGACAAAACCTCATCTACGCGTCCCTTCTGAATCAACTCCGCTGGAGTTTCTCCATTAAGCAATCTCTGACGCGAAAAAATCCAAAGCCGAGCTTCACTTGGCTCGTAAAAATCAGAAAGTTGATCCACGATAAATTCCAGTTCCAGAAGCTGCTTTTCAGTATTCGGATGCGGGAATGCCTTACCTTGATTCCATCGCGAAACTGTCTCAGGCCGAACCTCAAGGACATTGGCAATATCGGAGGAACGCATCGCACCCTTAGTTTGGATAACGTCCAAACGCCGAGCAATAGCATTGCTATTCATGGCATAACTCCTTAAAAATTAACTTCTACGGGCTTCGCGTGTCGCCCGCGTCTTAGGGTGCTGCGCAAACGTCACATCATTCCTACGCTTTTGTGCATATGCGCCCAGCGCAACTCTTAAATCATTTAACCGCTTACTCTGAGAAGCCATCTTCTTCTGAAGAGGTTCAGGCAATGCAAGACTCATTGCGACGAGCGCGCGATCACTCGCTGGGCGCAAATGCTCTTCTAAAAACTGGGCGGGCCGTAGCGATTCAGGAATTTGACTTAGCCCCGCTACCTCACGAGTACGTTGATATAAAAAATGACGTGCAGGCGCTTGCAGCATATCCGGCACACCCCGACCACAGCATGCGGTATTCCGACAACCAAATGCAGTCCGTGCTTTTGCACCTGTTTCGAAAACCTTTTCTGCATCCACTCGTGGAAGCATCAAATCCAGTATCGGCAAGTAGACACGGATGCCCTGCGCAAACGGCTTGGTCGTCAAAACCTTTTTCCAATGTCCACAGCTAAAACGCTCCCCAGACGTTATGCCATGAGAGACGCCACCAACAACACCAAAGGCCAGCAATGACAAGCCAACTAGTCCCCCCATATGATCCGCAATGATCGGGACACCCAAGCAATGAAAAGCCGTGGCAGCATCCCCGTACCGTATCACTGCGGCAGGACTACTGTCAGAGCCACATCCGTCAACATGCAACCAAAGGCTATCAACATCTAAATTACGTAATCGGTCTAAAACCAATTGCCGTTTAGATTCAGTTCGAAATGCTTCGTAGCTAATTGCCAAGGAGTAATTAATCTGAATAGAACTTGCATCTCTACGCCTCAATGCAGAGCGCAGAGCAACTGTGGTCGCGAGATCAATATCAAGCCAAGGATCATTTGGCCCCGAAATTAAATGCGTTGGAGCGAGTATTTGGGTGAATCCATGCTTGATAGCAAATTGCGCAATGTCGTCAGCAAATTTACGACGCGCTAACTCTGTCGAGAAATCATTGAGCGTATGCATCCGCTGAGCGGACCAAGGCAAACTATCCATGGATTTTGCATACCCGCCAGGCGTGCCCATAGCCTGCGTCTGAGGGTCTAAAACTGCATCTATTCGATGCTCCAGGACTAGAGATAGAAGTTCTTTTTGCTTTTCTACCCGCTTGGCCTCAAAAACTACGCCACTGAATGCAGCATCGCCGGCAGTGATGAACGTCTGTAAATCCTTTTGGCCAGCTTGACCAACCCGCAAAAATAAGCCGAGCGGATCGGGAGCGGGACGAACTAGACGGATTACTGGAGGTGCCATGTCTATCTCCTTGAAGCGGATAGACATTATTGTAGGCTTTTAAATTGACATTTAGATAGTCTTTTTTTGAAAATCGATCTCGTATCCCGGCTCAAACGGTCTTTTGATACAAAATTCAATCTTTTGTACTAACTTTAGAGGCAATGCCCCCTGTCTTTTCATCCAGCAACAGCCTCGAACATCTTCTCCCCAACCCCTATCCGGTCCAGCGCCCCCGCCAAGCTCGCCACAGTCCGATCCACGTGATGCCACTTCTCCAACCCAAACAGCCCCACCCGAAAGGTCTTGAAATCCGGCCCTTCGTCGCACTGCAGCGGCACGCCGGCGGCGGTTTGCAAGCCTTCGTTCAAAAACTTCTTGCCTGACTGGATATCGGGGTCGGTGGTGTAGCTGACGACCACGCCCGGGGCCTTGAAGCCTTCGGCGGCGACGCTGGGCAGGCCTCGGCTTTCGAACAGGGTGCGCACTTTGCGGCCCAGCTCTTCCTGCTCGGCTTTGACTTTGGCGAAGCCGTAGGCCTGGGTTTCCTTCATGGTGGCGCGCAGGCGTGTGAGGGCGTCTGTGGGCAGGGTCGCGTGGTAGGCGTGGCCGCCTTTTTCGTAGGTTTCCATGATCTGCAGCCACTTCTTCAAATCGCAGGCAAAGCTGGAGCTGGTGGTGGCCTCAATCGCGGTGCGGGCGCGTTCACTGAGCATGACCATGGCGCAGCAGGGTGAGCTGCTCCAGCCTTTTTGCGGGGCGGAGATGAGCACGTCGACGCCGGTGGTTTTCATGTCGACCCACATGGCGCCGGAGGCGATGCAGTCGAGCACGAACAGCCCGCCGGCGGCATGCACGGCGGCGGCGACGGACTGAAGGTAGCTGTCGGGCAGCATCATGCCGGAGGCAGTCTCCACATGCGGGGCAAAGACCAGGGCGGGCTTTTCTTTCGCGATGGCGGCGACGACGTCGGCCACGGGTGCGGGCGCCCACGGGGCCTGGGCGCCGGGGCCGGTCTTGCGGGCCTTGAGCACGGTGTGGGAGGCGGGGATGTTGCCCATCTCAAAAATCTGCGTCCAGCGGTAGCTGAACCAGCCGTTGCGCACCACCATGACATGCTTGCCGGCGGCGAACTGGCGGGCGACGGCTTCCATGCCGTAGGTGCCGCTGCCGGGCACCAGCGCGACGGAATGCGCGTGGTAAACCTCTTTGAGGATGGCGGAGATGTCGCCCATCACGCCCTGGAAGCTGCGCGACATGTGGTTGAGGGCGCGGTCAGTGTAGACGACGGAGAATTCGAGCAAACCGTCGGGATCGACATTGGGCAGAAGTCCGGGCATGGCGCTCACCTTTTGTTGAAAGTCGGGCTGGCAGCTTAGCACTGCGGCCCGCTTCGCGACAGCCCCGGCTGGGGAGACCGCTTCAGCCTTGGGGCGACATTTCGGCAGCGAGCGCGCGGGCCGCGTTGGCATACACCAGCACGTCCACCCCCACCGCGACAAAACCGCAGCCCAGCGCCAGGTAGTGGCGGGCCTGGGCCACGTCGCCCGTCAAAATGCCGGCGGCCTTGCCGCTGGCGCTGATGGTCTTGATGGCGGCTTCAATCGCAGCCTGGACTTCAGGGTGGTTGGCCTTGCCGCGGTGGCCCATGGAGGCGGCCAGGTCGGCCGGGCCTATGAAGACACCGTCCACCCCATCGACCGCGCAGATGGCCGCGAGGTTGGCCATGGCGGTGGCGCTTTCGGCCTGCACCAGCAGGCAGGTTTCATCGTCGGCCACGGCCAGGTAGTCGGTGCGCGCATTCCAGCGCGAGGCCCTGGCAATCGCGCTGCCGACGCCGCGCACGCCCTGGGGCGGGTAGCGCGTGGCGGCGACCACCTGGGCGGCCTGGGCGGCGGTGTCGACCATGGGCACGAGAATGGTTTGCGCGCCTATGTCGAGCGCCTGCTTGATGATGTGCTGGCTGCCCTCCACCACGCGGACGATGGGCTGCGAGGGATAGGGTGCAATGGCCTGCAGCGCGGCGAGCGTGCTTTGCAGGTCGTTGGGCGAATGTTCGCCGTCGATCAGCAGCCAGTCAAAGCCGGCGGTGGCGCTGACTTCGGCCATATAGGGCGAGGCCATGGACAGCCACAGGCCGATCTGCGGCTTGCCGGCCTGGAGGGCGGCTTTGAAGGGATTGCCTGTGGGGGTCATGGGTGTTTCCTTGTCGCGTTGGGCTGCGTGCGCCGCAGCCATGCACTTTAACCCCGGCCCCCGCGGGCGCCCGGTTCAGCCTCAGGCCGGCTTGCCGGCGTATTGTTCAAAAAAGCCGATGGGGTGGATATCGATGTTCCAGCCCACGTCTTCGCCCAAGGTGGCGGCCGGGTGCAGCGAGGCGATGCGTACGGCCTCTTCCCGGCTGTCGGCCTCGATGATGAAAAAGCCGCCGACCAGTTCTTTGGCCTCGGCAAAGGGGCCGTCGGCCACCGTGGTCTTGCCGCCGCGCGGCTGCAGACGGAAGGCGGGCCCGCCCAGAGAAGCGCTCAGGCGCAGCTGCCCGGTGGCTTTGAGTTCGGCATCCTTGGCGGGGCACTGGCTGACCAGCGCCTTGCGGTCAGCGGGCGACAGGGCAGCCATGACGGCGGGGTTGTAGTTGGCGAGGCAGAGGTATTTCATGGTGTTTCCTTCAAAAAATGGTTGATGACACCTGTACGACGAACGGGTTCGGCAGATATCGACACGCCCGCCGGAAAAATTTCAGCCCAGCAAACCCGCCAGGTCGGCCATGTCGGTAAAAACATGCACCGCGCCGCTGGCTTTCAGCGCAGCGGGCGCGTCGTGGCCCATTTCGGGCGGGCTGTAGCCAAAGACGGTGCAGCCGGCCGCCACGCCGGCGGTGGCGCCGGTGACGGTGTCTTCGACGACGGCGCAGCGGCGGGGGTCCACGCCCAGGGCGGCGGCCGCCGCCAGGTACACATCGGGAAAGGGCTTGGAGCGCGGCAGCTCGTGGCCGCTGAAGATGCGGCCCCTGAAGAAAGGCATGAGGCCGCATTTTTCGAGCTGCAGTTCGACCTTGAAGCGGTCGGCACCGGAGGCGCAGGCGATGCGGCCGCCGTACAGCGCGTGGATTCTGGCAATGGCATCGACGGCGCCGCTGATGGCCTTGAGGTCGCGCATCAGGCCCTGGTTGCGGCGCTCGCGGAACTGGACCATCCATTCCTCGGTGAGGGGGCTGCCGGTGTGTGCGGCAATGGTGGCGGCTTCGTCCTTGACGGCCTTGCCGACAAAGATGCGCATGCATTCGGCGGGGCTGAGCTTCCAACCGCGCTCTTCAAGCATGTCGCGCAGCACGCCGTTGGTGATGGGTTCGCTGTCGACGAGCACGCCGTCACAGTCGAATAACACGGCGTCGAATTTCATGGTTGCGCTTTCATGGTTCTGCTTTCATGTCCAGTTCAGGATGGACCGGGGCGCTGAGCGTGAACATCACCCATTCCGGCCGCATATTGAAGCGCACCGGCAGGATGCTGACGCCCAGGCCGCTGGTGATGTACATGCGATTGTCGCCGTGCTCAATCCAGCCGTAAGCCCATTCGCGCGGGCCGGCGCCGGGCACGACGGGCGGGCCGAAGAAGGGAATGCTGACCTGGCCGCCATGGGTGTGGCCGGCGACGATAAGGCCACGCACGGGAGGCAAATCCACCAGGCTGGCCGGCTCGTGCATAAAGACCAGGGCCTGCGCGCTCTTGGGTACCTTGGCCATGGCGCGCACCGGATCGGAATGGCCGGTGTCGTCGTCGCCCACGCCGGCCACCCACAGGGAGGCGCCGGGCAAGGGTACGGCGTCGTTCTCAAGCACCTGGATACCCGCGCGCCGGAAGGCGGCCGTGAATTTCGCGCCGTCGTGCCACCAGTCGTGGTTGCCCATGACGGCATACACCCCCAGCCGTGCCTTGAGCCCGCCCAGCACCTGGGCGATCTCGTCCTCGGGCGTGGCGGCGATCTCGGGCTGGTAATCGCGGTCGGCGATGAAATCGCCGGGCAGCAAAATGACATCGGGCTGCGCGGCGTTGATCTCGGCGACGATGGCGCGGGCGCGCTCCACCGTCATGACGCGCCACAGCGGGCGCTTGGTGAAGTGCCAGTCGGACGCGACGGCCACCTTGAGGCCGGGCGGCCCTTGCCAGTCCGGCACGGTTTCGCGGATTTCGCGGTGGGCGACCCAACGCGGTTCGATGATGACAGTCCAGGTGCCCAGCAGAAGCGTCGCAAGCGCCAACACTCCGGCGGCACGGCGCCCCCAAGGCTTCACAGGCCCTGTCACAGTCGGATATCCGGCAAATCGCCGTTCACCGCATCCATCACGCCAGTGCTGTGCGGCGCCAGGCCATAGCTGCGCAGGTTTTTTCGCAAGTCCGCGGGGTCGACCTCGTTCCAGGCGAGGCCGCAGTCCATGCAGGCGTGTGCATGTGGATCTTGCAGTAGTACAGGTTTGCCGAGTAGGGAGCGCAGCACGCCGCGCAGGGGATAAAAGCGCTGCGCCTCGAAATTGCCGCGAACCACTTTGCGGCTGCTGCAGCGCAGGCAGTACATGCCGCGTACGGTCTGGTTGAACATGTCCCTTCCCCTATTTGCGATGAGCCGTCGGCTACCGGATGTCTCCGTCGACATAGTACCAACGGCCGCCCTCGTGGACGAAGCGGCTGCGCTCATGCAGGCGCACGGCCGGGCCGCCGGCGGGCTTCTGGCGTGCGACGAACTCGACCTCGGCATGGGTGGCGTCGAGCTGGCGGTGGCCACGCACTTCCAGCCCCAGCCACTTGGTGCCGGAATCGAAGCCGATCGATGCCGGCCTGTGGCTGGCGTGCCAGGTGGCGAGCAAATAGTCTGCGCGCTCGCTGACGAAGGCGGTATAGCGCGAGCGCATCAGCGATTCGGCGTCGGGTGCGGGCGTGGCGTCAAAGTGGTCGAGGTAGCGGCCGCAGCATGCGGCATAGGCCAGTGCCCGCTTGCCGGCCTGGCGGCCGCAGGGGCAAGGCTGGGATGGCGGCGGAGTCGGCATCAACCGCAGGTGTTGGACCGCGCCTTGCGCTCTTCCAGGGTTTCGGTGGGCGCGCCCTGTTTGACCCATTCGGCATAGCCGCCGTCGATGTGGGCGACGTTGGTCATGCCCATGTCCTGCAGGGTTTTGGTGGCCAGTGCGCTGCGCCAGCCCGCGCCGCAGAACAGGATGAACTCCTTGCCTTCGTCGGCGAACAGGGGCTTGTGATAAGGCGAGGCCGGATCCACCCAGAACTCGAGCATGCCGCGCGGCGCGTGGTAGCTGCCGACGACGGTGCCGGCGCTGAGTTCGCGCACGTCACGGATGTCGACGATCTGCACTTTCGGGTCGGCCAGTTTTGCCTTGACTTCGTCCACGCTATAGGTTTTGACCTGGGCCATGGCTTCGTCGACCAGGGCGCGGAATCCTTTGGTGATGGGCATGTGAGGGGCTCCTGTGGGGCAACGAATACGAATTGTCACTCGAACGGCATCTCCCCATACCAGCGGGGGCCGTGGAACCGGCTTTGCCGGGCCACAGGCGCCGCCCCCTGCAAGGGGGGAGGAGGCTACACGAAGTGAGCCTCAACGGGGGTGTTCTACAAGTTCCTTTGAATGATGATTTTTTGCACGTCTGAAGTGCCCTCGTAAATCTGGCAGACCCGCACATCACGATAGATGCGTTCCACCGGGAAGTCGCTGACATAGCCGTAGCCGCCCAGCGTCTGTATGGCGGCGCTGCAGACCTGCTCGGCCATTTCGCTGGCAAAGAGCTTGGCCATGGCGGCTTCCTTGAGGCACGGCAGGCCGGCATCGCGCAGGCTGGCGGCGTGCCAGATCAGCTGGCGCGCGGCTTCGATCTTGGTCGCGCATTCGGCAAGCCGGAAGCCCACGGCCTGGTGGTTGAAGATGGCGGTGCCGAAGCTCTGGCGCTCCTTGGCGTAGTCGAGGGCCGACTCGAGCGCGCTGCGCGCCATGCCCACGCTTTGCGCGGCGATGCCTATGCGCCCGCCTTCGAGCGCGCCCAGGGCGATCTTGTAGCCCTCGCCTTCGCTGCCGATGAGGTTCTCGGCCGGGATGCGGCAGTTGTCGAAATTGATCTGCGCGGTATCGCTGGAGTGCTGGCCCAGCTTGTCTTCCAGCCGCGCGACCACATAGCCCGGCGCACTGGTGGGCACGATGAAGGCGCTCATGCCTTTTTTGCCGGCGCCCTTGTCGGTGACGGCGATGACGATGGCGGCGTGGCCGTTCTTGCCGCTGGTGATGAACTGCTTGACGCCGTTGAGCACGTATTCATCGCCCTCCTTGACGGCGGTGGTGCGCAGCGACGAGGCATCGCTGCCCACATGCGGCTCGGTGAGGCAGAAGACGCCCAGCATCTCGCCTTGCGCCAGCTTGGTGAGCCACTGCTTTTTCTGCTGCGCATTGCCGTAGCGCATGAGGATGGCGTTGACGGGGCAGTTGGTGACGCTGATGGCGGTGCTGGTGCCGCCGTCGCCGGCGGCGATTTCTTCCAGCACCAGGGCCAGCGTGAGGTAGTCGAGGTTGGCGCCGCCGAATTCCTCGGGCACGCAGATGCCGTAGGCGCCCAGCGCGGCCAGGCCTTTGTGCGCCTCGACGGGGAAGTGGTGTTCCTTGTCCCAGCGCGCGGCATGGGGCCAGAGTTCTTCTTTTGCGAACGCGCGGACGGCGTCGCGGATCATTTCCTGGTCCTGGTTGAGCAGCATGTTTTTCGCCTTTCAGGGGCCCTTGACGGGCTTGAACCGGTCACCCTCGAGCCGCAAGCGGCGTGAGCTTACCGACAATTTTTCTTGTGGAGATCCACCCAGCTGGGTGGTGACCTCGATCATCTCAACGATGTTCGATGCGGAATTCCCCAGCAACTGGAACTGCACATGCGTCTGTTCGCAGGGCTTGAACGACGGGGAAGTCTCTCCGCAATTGCCCAGATTGTTGCCAAATTCGGCTTTGTGCAGGACTTGCATGTTCCAGCCCTTGAAGCGGACCAGCGCATGGGTAAAGTCTTCGGTGCCTTGGCCTGAGCCATAGTCCTCCAGCAAAGAGAACTCGCCATAGTGACCGGCGACATAACGCGAGCCAAGTGACTGGCTGTAGCGAAGTTCCCTGGCTTGCTTCAAGGCCGGGCGGTACAAAAAAACACCAGCGGAAAAATTACGTCCGCGATCCGGGAACCACACCGAAACAAGAAAGGCTGTCTCGGTTTTCCCGACCATCACATCATGCATGGCCCGAATGGACAGGGCTTCTTCCTTGTTCGCACCCTCCCTCAGTCCTGCGCGCATCGCGGTTACAAGTTCGCGTTCGCTGGGCCAAGCCGTGACCTGCTCAGGCGCGGCCACAGCCGCGGTAGCCATGCCCACTGCGATCAGGCCGCTCATGAAGGCACGCCGCGCACCGGCGACGAAGCGACTGCCATGGTTCATCAATATCATGCTGCGCCTTACCAGGAGCCAAACGACGTACCGTCGTAATCAAGAAAAGCGCCCTTGTGATCGGGCGTGAGCCCGGCCAGCGTGGCGCGCATGGCGCTCACGCTCTGGACGGTGGTGAGCGGCGCGCCGCTGCCGCCCATGTCGGTCTGCACCCAGCCGGGTGACATGGCGACCAGGATGGCCTTGGGGTAGTCGTGCTGGGCCGAGGCGACCGCCATGTTGAGGGCGGCCTTGCTGGCGCGGTAGACCCAGCCGCGGCTGTTTTCGACGCCGTCGATTTTTGCCATGGCGCTGCTGATAAAGGCAAAGCGCCCTTTGCCGCTGCGCGCGGCTTCGACCAGCGGCCCGACCTGCGGGATGGTTTGCATGGCGCCCAGCACATTGGTGTGCATGGCCTGGTCAAAGGCCTCGCGTGTGGGCGGTGTCAGCGCATCGCCGTGCGGGAACACGCCGGCCACGTAGAGAGCGATGTCGATCTCCTCGCCGTCGAGCAGCCAGGCCAGGCCGCTGATGCTGGCAGGCTGGGCCACGTCCAGGCGCAGGGCCTTGGCGCCCAGGCCCTTGAGGCGTTGCAGGCCTTCGTCGTCGCGCGCGGTGGCAATGACCTGCGCGCCCTCGGCCAGGTACTGGCGGGCGAACTCCAGCCCTATGCCGCGGGATGCGCCTATGACGAGGACTTTCATGCTTCAGCCCGCAAACTCAAAGTAGCCCGACCAGGACGGGTCGAATTCGCTGGACACCTCACTGTCGGCCACAAAAGCGTCGCGCACGCCGGCGTCGATCAGCGCCAGTGCGGCCGGCAGGTCGCCGACATAGTAGTGGGCCATGCGCTCGCCATTGCGCAGCAGGGTGTGCGAAAGAATGCCGGCATGCCGGGACTCAAGGCGGGTGGCGATCTGGTCCTGCAGGTCACGGGCGGCGTCCAGGGTCGCATGATCGTGCGCGGGCAGGCGCAGCTCGACGGCATGGCCCAGGTCCGGACGCGCCGCTACGGCATTGGCGCTGTTGTTGACGGACACGATGGCGTGGTTGCCTTCACCGTCGCTCTCAAAAGAGACGGTCAGCGTGCTCCAGTCATCTTCACCGGTGGGGAACAGCCCGGTGTGCCCGAGTTCGCCGGCCCAGAAACTGTCGAGCACGGGGGCGAACTGGTGCAGCGGCGTGGAATTGAGCACCTCATCCGAGAAACCCTCCACAAAATCCACCGCGCCCACCTTGACGGCGAAGTCGTATTCGCCGAGCACATGGTCCAGCATGATGAAGGCCATGTTGCGGGCGTGGTCCAGCATGTCGCTGGGCAGTTCGCGGTCGAACATGACTTCGATGCCGACCAGCCCCTCGTCGGCGAAATGGCCGATCAGAATCTCGGAGGTCGCGAGTTCAAAGCCGTCCATGCGTATGGGAAAGTCGGGCTCCTCCGTGCGCGTGCGAAAGGCGCTGAGGCTGTAGTGCTTCAGGGGCGGCGCCCGCTTCACGAAATCCATCAGCAGCGGGAAGCGCTCCTTGCTTCCGTGAGCCGTGGCGATGAGGTCGATGAGCTGGTCGCCGTCGTTGGCCGACATCTCAAGTGCCAGGCCGTCCAGGTGCGCCTCAAGAACCTCATTGATCTTTTCAACCTGCTCCCGCACCGGCTGCCTGATCAGGTCCGGCTCGCCTTGCTGGAAGGCCCGCCAGAAGGCGGCGATGCGCTCGGCCTGCTCTGCGGGCGAAAGCTCTTGCGCCGCTTCGTCCGTCATACCAGCTCGACGGCCAAAGCCGTGCCTTCGCCGCCGCCGATGCACAGGGTGGCGATGCCCTTCTTGAGGCCGCGGGCCTTGAGCGCGTGGATCAGGGTCACGATGATGCGGGCGCCCGATGCGCCGATGGGGTGGCCCAGCGCGCAGGCGCCGCCGTTGACGTTGACGATGTCGTGGCTGATGCTCAGCTCTTTCATCGCGGCCATGGGGACGACGGCGAAGGCTTCGTTGACTTCCCAGAGGTCCACGTCCTTGACGCTCCAGCCGATTTTCTTGAGCAGCTTGTTGACGGCGCCGACCGGTGCGGTGGTGAACCACTCGGGCTCTTGCGCGAAGGTGGCGTGGCCGAGGATGCGGGCGATGGGCTTGGCGCCCAGTTCTTTGGCCGTTGACTCACGGGCCAGCACCAGGGCGGCCGCGCCGTCGTTGATGGAAGAGCTGGAGGCGGCGGTGATGGTGCCATCTTTCTTGAAGGCGGGCTTGAGCGTGGGAATCTTGTCGAGCTTGACCTTGCCCGGGCCTTCGTCGATGGAAATGACGGTGTCGCCGGCACGGCCCTTGACGGTGACGGGGGTGATTTCGGCCTTGAAGGCGCCGGACTCGGTCGCAGCCTTGGCGCGCTGCACGCTGGTGGTGGCGAAGGCGTCCTGCGCTTCGCGGGTGAATTTGTACTTGTCGGCGCATTGCTCGCCGAAGGTGCCCATGGCGCGGCCGGGTTCGTAGGCGTCTTCCAGGCCGTCGAGCATCATGTGGTCATAGATGCGGTCGTGGCCGATGCGTATGCCGCTGCGGCCCTTGAGCAGCAGGTGGGGCGCGTTGGTCATGCTTTCCATGCCGCCGGAGACCATGACGTCGCGGCTGCCGGCGAGCAGCTGGTCGTGCGCGAGCATGGTGGCTTCCATGCCGGAGCCGCACATCTTGGACAGCGTGACCGCCCCCACGCTGGCGGGCAGGCCGCCCTTGAAGCCGGCCTGGCGCGCGGGCGCCTGGCCCTGGCCGGCCATGAGGCAGTTGCCGAACAGCACTTCGTCGACTTTTTCAGGCGCGATGCCGGCGCGCTCGATGGCGGCCTTGATGGCGGCGCCGCCCAGGTCATGGGCCGAGAGGCTGCTGAAGTCGCCCTGGAAACCGCCCATGGGGGTGCGGGCCGCGCCGAGGATAACGATGGGGTCAGACATGAAGAAGTCCTTTCAGGTGTGGATGGTTATGGAGTGAGGCCGCTGAGGCCGGTGAGCACGGGTTCGGGCGGCAATTGCGTCAGTACTTCGTCGCCGGCCTCGCCGGGGCTGTGCAGCGCGATGAAGCGTTTTTCGCGCTCGTAGGGAAAGACGTCGTGCACATGGCCGGCCCGGATGCGGGACTGGTGCTTCTGCCAGAACTCGGCGTCCAGCAGGTTGGCATGGTGCTTCATGAAGACTTCGCGCACCGCGTCATTGCCGAGCAGGAAGGGCTCGAAGGTTTCCGGGAAGACGTCTTTGGGGCCGACGGAATACCAGACCTCGCCGCTCAGTTCGTCTTCCTCGTTGCGGGCGGGAGGCACCTTGCGGAAGTTGCAGTCGGTGATGTATTCGATCTCGTCGTAGTCGTAGAACACGACCTTGCCGTGGCGGGTGATGCCGAAGTTCTTCCAGAGCATGTCGCCGGGGAAGATGTTGGCGGCCACCAGGTCCTTGATGGCGTTGCCGTATTCGACGACGGCGCGTTCTATCTGGCCCTTGGCGGCGGGCTCGGTGACGCCGGCGTCAAAGGCCTCCTGCAGGTAGATGTTGAGCGGGATCATGCGGCGCTCGATGTAGACGTGCTTGATAATGACCTCGGTCTGGCCGTCGCCGTCGCGGTCGCTGATCTCGAGCTGGCTGGGCGCGAATTTTTCGATCTCGGCGATGAGCTCGTCGTCGAAGCGGTCGCGCGGGAAGGCGACTTCGCTGTATTCCTGGGTGTCGGCCATGCGGCCCACGCGGTCGTGCTGCTTGACCAGCAGGTACTTGCCCTTGATCTGCTCGCGCGTGGTGTCTTTCTGCGGCGGGTAATAGTCTTTAATGACCTTGAAGACGTAGGGGAAGGAGGGCAGGTCGAACACCAGCATGACCATGCCCTTGATGCCGGGCGCGATGCGGAACTTGTCGGTGGAATGCCGCAGGTGGTACAAAAAATCGCGGTAGAACAGGGTCTTGCCCTGCTTGGCCAGGCCCAGCGCGTTGTAGATTTCGGCGCGCGGCATGTGCGGCATCATGCTGCGCAAAAACTGCACATAGGCCGAGGGAATGCCCATGTCGACCATGAAGTAGGCGCGCGCGAAGCTGAAGAGGATCAGCAGGTCGTCCTCGCCGAAGAGCGCGGCGTCAATCACCAGCTTGCCGGCCTTGTTGTGCAGCACCGGTAGCGCGAAGGGCACTTCATTGAAGCCGTTGATGATCTTGCCGACGACGTAGGCGCCCTTGTTGCGGAAGAACAGGCTGGTCAGGACCTGGATCTGGAAGTTGGCGCGCAGCTTGACGTCGGCGAAGCGCCCGCTGATGGCCTCGAGCACATAGCCGGCGTCGCGGTCCAGGTCGTCAAAGGGCAGGCGCAGGTCGAAGTCGCGCATCAGCTGCAGCAGCACGGCCAGCATGTTGTCGCGCGTGGGGTAGTAGGCGCGGTAGGTGGGCTGGGCGGTGGGCTCTTCGTTCTCGATGTACTCGGTGCTGACGGCCGGGCGCACGAAGATGAAGTCGTTCTGGAAGTAGCTGCGGTGCAGTATCTTGGTGGTGACCGAGTTGAAGAAGGTCTCGGCCAGCTCGGGCTGGTGGTGGTTGACCAAGAGGCCTATGTAGTGCAGCTTGACCTGCTGCCAGACGTCCATGGGCTGCTCGCCGGCCTTGAACTCGCGCTCCAGGCGCATGGAGGCTTCGCGCACGCGCAGGTCGTAGAACTCGATGCGCTCGCGCTGGGCGCGCTGCTGGCCGTGCCAGTCGGCGGTTTCAAAGCGGTGCTTGGCGCGCGCGGACTCGGTGCGAAAGAGCTGGTAGTGGCGGTTGAAGCCGTCCATCATCGCCTTGGCGATGTCGTAGGCGATGCTCGAGTCCAGGCGCTGGGGAAACATGGTGAAGTCCGATCAGGCCGGTTGATGCTGCTTATCGCCACCAACGCGGGCAAGGGCGGACAAATCACCTGCGAAACCGCCTATGCGGGAGAAGGCGACAGCGGGAATAACGTTGGATTCAAACATTTCTATTGTTTTGGCGTTGATTGCAGTTCTTCCAGAGCCAAGGCAATCTGGTGGCATGCTGACGGGGCGAAGCCGGGAAATTCCTTGATGCAGTGTTCAAGCAGCTCAAGAGGTGTGACGGACGCGGCAAGTCGATTTCGTAGCTGCATGACCCGCTCCATGTCAGCTTGCGCGTTTATGTTTATTTTCTCAAGCTCGTCAGAGGCTTGATCCTCGAAAACCCAACCGAGAGGGATCCACTGCGCGGGCCCATTTGTTTTTTTTGCCAGCAACAGCAGCAGTGCCATCTCATTGGGGGAAAAGGTTCGAAAAATCTCCAATGCGTGAGCGCAAGCCAACTGAACAAAGTCTCTGGACGATCGAAGCCGATCACTCACCAAGTTCAGCACCCCAAAAATCTGCGACACCGCAGCAACACAAATGGCGTCGTTGTCTCTGGCTGTTGGGCCACCGTGGAACAGGGCGACGGGATTTTGCCGTGTGGCCACACTTACGATCTCAAGATCATCCTGCAAGTCAACCGAAAGATGCCTCAACATCATTCCGTCAATGCTGACGGCTCGAAGTGCCATGGCTCGATCTTCCACAGCTCGCCCCCATCTCACCATTTCGACAAAATGTGCGAACACATCTGGATCACTCGCAAGCGACTGCAAACTGCCCACAATGACGCGAGCTGCTGCACCCATCTCGCTACGGTCAATGATCTCCTCAGGAGCAGGAGAAGTCCGAGGAGGGAGCGAGTTGGATGCGGCGCGAAAACTATATGCGACTGCGACGGCCATCGCGCCAAAAACAGCGATTAGAAAAAGCGAAGAAAAAAACGATTCAAGCATTTTCTATGAAGGCTTGAGAGCGTTTACGGATCCAGACTCGGTGCGACGCAGCTTGCAATCGCGGTTGAAGCCGTCCATCATCGCCTTGGCGATGTCGTAGGCGATGCTCGAGTCCAGGCGCTGTGGAAACATGGCGGCCTACACCAGTTTCTGCTGCTGCGTGCCGTCACCGGCCTTGGCGCGGGCCATCCACATGTCCCAGACGCGGTCTATGGCCTTGCTGTAGAGGGTGTCGAGCTGGTCGGGCGAGGAGACGCTCATCTGCAGGTCCTGCAGCAGGCCGTCGTGCACGCCGAAGGCCCAGCCGTGCACGGTGACCTGCTGGCCGCGCGCCCAGGCGTCGACCATGACGGTGCTGACCGAGACGTTGACGACCTGCTCGATGACGTTGATGTCGCACAAGGCCTTGGCGCGCACATCCTCTGGAAGGCTGTCGAGCAACTGGCGGTGGCGATGCCGCACGTCCTGGATATGGCGCAGCCAGTTGTCGGCCAGGCCGATGCGCGCGCCTTCGAGCGCGGCCTGCACGCCGGAGCAGCCGTAGTGGCCGACCACCATGATGTCCTGGACCTTGAGGCGCTCGACGGCGAACTGGATGGCCGAGAGCGCGTTGAGGTCGGAGTGCACGACGACGTTGGCGACGTTGCGATGCACGAACACCTCGCCGGGCTCCAGCCCGGTGATCTGGTTGGCGGGCACACGGCTGTCGGAACAGCCTATCCACATATAGCGGGGCGTCTGCTGCTTCACCAGGCTGGTGAAGAAGCCGGGGCGCTCGGCTTCCATCTGCGCGGCCCAGGCGCGGTTATGGGCGAAGAGGTCTTGGAGGGATGCGGTCATGGGCGTATTTTCACCTGCCTCGCGTCACATCGTCTCGGCGAACAGTTCGCGGCCTATCAGCATGCGGCGTATTTCGCTGGTGCCGGCCCCGATTTCATAGAGCTTGGCGTCGCGCCAGAGGCGGCCCAGGGGGTATTCGTTGATGTAGCCGTTGCCGCCGTGGATCTGCAGGCCCTCGCCGGCCATCCAGGTGGCTTTTTCGGCGCACCAGAGGATGACGGAGGCGCAGTCCTTGCGGACCTGGCGCACGTGCTCGGTGCCCAGCATGTCGAGGTTTTTGGCGACGGTGTAGGCGAAGGCGCGGCCGGCCTGCAGCACGGTGTACATGTCGGCGACCTTGCCCTGGATGAGCTGGAACTCGCCGATGCTCTGGCCGAACTGCTTGCGGTCGTGGATGTAGGGCACGACGCTGTCCATGACGGACTGCATGATGCCCAGGGGACCGCCGGTGAGCACGGCGCGCTCATAGTCGAGGCCGCTCATCAGCACCTTGGCGCCGCTGTTGAGGCCGCCCAGGATCTGGCTGGCGGGCACCTCGACGTTGTTGAAGACCAGCTCGCCGGTGTGGCTGCCGCGCATGCCGAGCTTGTCGAGCTTTTGCGCGACGGAAAAGCCTTTCATGCCTTTTTCGATCAGGAAGGCGGTGACGCCGCGCGCGCCGAGCTCGGGCTCGGTCTTGGCGTAGACCACCAGGGTATCGGCGTCGGGGCCGTTGGTGATCCACATCTTGCTGCCGTTGAGCAGGTAGTAGCCGCCCTTGTCTTCGGCCTTGAGCTTCATGCTGATGACGTCGCTGCCGGCGCCGGGCTCGCTCATGGCCAGGGCGCCCACATGTTCGCCGCTGATGAGCTTGGGCAGGTATTTCTTGCGCTGTTCGTCGCTGCCGTTGCGCTTGATCTGGTTGACGCAAAGGTTGCTGTGCGCGCCGTAAGACAGGCCAATGGAAGCGCTGGCGCGGCTGATTTCTTCCATGGCGATCATGTGGGCTAGGTAACCCATGTTGGCGCCGCCGTATTCCTCGCCCACGGTGATGCCGAGCACGCCGAGGGCGCCCATCTTGGGCCAGAGGTCCATGGGGAACTGGTCGCTGCGGTCCACCTCGGCGGCGCGCGGGGCGATCTCGGCCTGGGCGAATTCGCGCACCGCGTCGCGCAGGGCGTCTATGTCTTCACCGAGCTGGAAATTGAGTCCGGGCATGTTGGTCATGGGGGTTTCCTTTGGAGGGCGGGATGATGGGAGGAATGGTCAGTAGGTTTTGGGCACGGGCACCAGGGTCTGCTGCATCAGGGCGCAGGGGCTTTCTTGTCCGCCGGGGGCCACGTGCGTGACTTCGGCGGTGGTGACGATGATGCGTTTGCCGGCTTTGGCGACGCGGCCCAAAGCACGCAGCTCGCCGTCCCTGAAGGCGGCCATGAAGTTGATCTTGTATTCGACGGTGGTGACCTCGGAATCTTCCGCGGCCACGGTGAGGGCCGCATAGCCGCCGGCGATGTCGGCCAGCGCGCCCATGGCGCCGCCGTGAAAACCGCCCTGCTGCTGGGTGACGCGCTCCGAATAGGGCAAGGCGACTTCACAGAGGCCGGGCTCCACGCGCAGCAGGCGCGCGCCCAGCTGCTGCATCATGCCCTGGCGCAGAAAGCTGGCCTCGATGCGGCGGAACAGTGCGGAGGGGGCGGGTGCGTCCATGGGTAAGCCCTTTACAGGATGGGGAGCCGGTTTCAGGTGAACCGGTTTTAGTTGACGTTTACGTAAACGTCAATTATGGCCTATTTGCCTGCCTGGTGGTTTTGACCCGGTGGCCTGGCCGGAAATGACGCCGGGTTCAGGCGGCCTTGCTTTTTTCGGCCTTGCCGAGCAGGGCCTTGGCCTCTTTTTCGTGGGTGCGGATTTCGTCGAGGTTGGCCTGAAGGTCCATCAGCTGGGCTTCGAGCTTTTTGCGGTGCTCGCCCAGCACGGCCAGGAATTTGCGCAGCTGAGGCGCGGTGTCGCGCGGGCTGTCGTAGGAGTCGATGATTTCCTTGGCCTCGACCAGCGACAGCCCCAGGCGCTTGGCGCGCAGGGTGAGCTTGAGCCGGGTGCGGTCGCGCGCGCTGTAGACGCGGTTGCGCCCGCCCGCCCCTTCGCGCTGTGGCTGTAGCAGGCCCATGTCTTCGTAGAAACGCATGGCGCGCGTGGTCAGGTCAAACTCTTTTGCCAGGTCGCTGATGGTGTAGGTGGTGGCCATGGTGTGAAGTCTTCTGCAAACTTTGTGCACCCTCTGCAAACGCGGGCGACAGCGGGAATCCGGCGCTGTCCCTACAATGGGCATGCATGACGTTTACGTAAACGTCAAATATACCGCGAATCATGACATGAACCTCCTTGAGCAGCAACTGCACTACCCCTTCGGCGACAGCCTGCCCGCCTCGGGCGCGACGCTGGAGGTGGCGCCCGGCGTGAAGTGGATACGCATGGCCCTGCCCTTCGCGCTGGACCACATCAACCTCTGGCTGCTGCGCGACGAGATGGACGACCCGAACCGGGCGGACGCGAAGGTCCAGGGCTGGACCATCGTCGACTGCTGCATCAGCCGTGAAGAGTCCAGGGCCCAGTGGGAGGAAATTTTCGCGACGCAGCTGGAGGGCCTGCCGGTGCTGCGCGTGATCGTGACGCATATGCACCCGGACCACATCGGCCTGGCGCACTGGCTGTGCGAGCGCTGGGCCTGCCCCTTGTGGATCAGCGCCACCGACTACCACTCGGCGCGCATAGGCTCGCAGAGCACCACGGGCTTCGGCGGCGAGAGCGCGGCGCGTTTTTTTGCCTCGCACGGCCTGGTGGACCCGGAGGCGGTCGAGAAAATCCGCGCCCGGACCGGCTACTACCCCAGCATGGTGCCCGCGGTGCCGGCGAGCTATGTGCGCATGATGGACGGGATGACGGTGCGCATAGGCGGGCGCGGCTGGCGCTGCATCAGCGGCTTCGGCCACGCGCCGGAGCACATCGCGCTGCATTGCGAAGAAACCGCCACATTGATCAGCGGCGACATGGTGCTGCCGCGCATTTCCACCAATGTGAGCGTTTACGACCTGGAGCCCGAGGCCAACTCGCTCACGCTGTTCCTGGACTCCATCGACAAATTCCTGCCGCTGGACAAGGACACGCTGGTGTTGCCCTCGCACGGCAAGCCCTTTCGCGGCCTGCACACCCGCATAGGCCAGCTGCACGACCACCACCGCGACCGCCTCGCTGAAGTCATGCAGGCCTGTGAAGCCGCCCCCTGCAGCGCAGCCGACATCCTGCCCATCATGTTCCCCCGCAAGCTGGACCTGCACCAGACCACGTTTGCCATGGGCGAAGCGGTGGCGCATTTGCATGCGCTGTGGTTTCAGGGGAAGTTAGCGCGCCGCCTGGGCGCCGACGGGGTTTACCGCTTCAGCAGCGTTTCCTGAGCCGCGCGGCTTTCCCGTTCGGGCTGAGGTATCGAAGCCCCGTCCCGTGGCGCATTGGCCCTTCGATACCTCAGGGCGAACGGGGTGGAAGGGGCGCCAAGCGCGATGCGAAGCGAGCCATTCAGGGCCAGCAGGGGCCGCGGAACCGGCCTTGGCCCGTCCTGAGCCTGTCGAAGGGCCAGGCCGCAGGCGCAGTGCCTCCGAGGGGCTGGAGCCCGCGGCTCCGAGCCTGCCTGCGCAGGCTTGGACGGGCGACAGAGGCGAAGCGTCTCGCGAGCCGCGGCCTGCAAGGCCTCGCGCATTACACGTAGCCGAAGGCGAGGTGAAAAGCGTGGGGGCTTAGTGCCGCCACTTGCGATTGGCCGTCACCAGCGCAGTGATATAGCCATGCAACCAATCAAAGTTGATGGGCTTTTGCAGCAGGTGGGCTTCCGCGGGCAGGCCGCCGCGCGCCTGAACGGCTTCGGGCGCCAGGCCGCTGATCACCACGATCTGCATGTCGGCAAGCTGCAGGTTGCGCTTGCAGGCCTTGAGCATTTCAATGCCGTCGACGCCGGGCATGGAGAGGTCGGTGATCAGGAGGTCGGGCCGCATGCTGGCGATGTCCATCATGGCTTCGAGCGCGGAGGGCATCCAGGTGCAGTCGACGGGCAGGTCCCAGTCTTCGAACTGGCAGCGGTACAGCTCGCGGGTGTTCTCATCGTCTTCCACCATCAGCACGCGCAGGCGGTGCTTGGGGTCGGTGTCGGCCCGCGAGAGTTGCGGGCTGTTCTTGGCCAGGTAGGCATTGATGGATTGCAGCGCGATGCGGCGATGGCCGCCCAGCGTTTTCCAGGCCTCGATCTCGCCTTTTTCCACCAGCGATTGCACAGTGGCGACGGACAGGCCCAGCAGCTTGGCTGCGTAGCTGGTGCCGCAGTAATCCTCGCTTGAGAAATCTGAAGCGGTGATGGCGGCCTCGAAGGACTTGGGTTCACGCATGGTCAGTCTCGTAAAGGATTGTTTTTCGCATTTTCCTCATTTTAATCAATTCGATGTATGGAGCCCTAATAAAAGCAGCAAAAAACAGGTGAAAACAGACTTTCACACAGGTAATTAATCCCGGGGCGGACACATCGCGTCACATCAGGACACATCAGGCGTTTGCGGGGTCTTGGGCAGGGTGAAGAAAAACGTCGCGCCCTGCCCGGGCGCGGACTCCGCCCACAGCCTGCCGCCATGGCGCTTGATGACCCGGCTCGAGGTGGCCAGGCCTATGCCGGTGCCGGGAAACTCGGACGCGGCGTGCAGGCGCTGGAAGGGGTTGAAGAGTTTGTCGGCGTAGGCCATGTCAAAGCCGGCGCCGTTGTCGCGCACAAAGTACACGGGAAGCCCTGCGGCGTCGAGCGTGTGGCCGACGGTGATCTCGGTCACATCCTCATGGGAGCTGAACTTCCAGGCATTGCCGAGCAGGTTTTCCATGACCACACGCACCAGCCGGTCGTCGCCGTGCGCCTTCAGGCCTTTTTCGATGTTGATCACCGCCTTGCGATCAGGGTCGCGCGCCTGCCAGTCGTCCATGATGCCGCGCGCCAGCGTCGAGAGGTCCACCGATTTGTTGCTCAGGGGCGCGCGCGAGACCTGCGCCAGCGACAGCAGGTCTTCGATCAGCTGGCCCATCTGCGCCACGCCGGCCTGGATGCGCGACAGGTAGTGCGAGACCCTGTCGCCGGCGCTGGTGCCCAGCTGCTTGGCCAGCAGGCGGCTGAAGCCGTCGACGGTGTTGAGGGGCGAGCGCAGGTCGTGCGACACGGAATAGGAAAACGCTTCGAGCTCATGGTTGGACAGCCGCAGCGCCGCTTCGATGGCCTTGATCTCGGTGATGTCGGCATCAATACCCACCCAGAAGGCCACCTTGCCCTGCTCGTCCAGCACGGGCGATGCGCGATAGGACATGGTGTGGGTGCTGCCGTCGCGGGCCAGCACGCGGCGTATGCCCATGAAGGGCGTCTGTGAGGCCCTGGCAGTGACCCAAGTGGCCTTGACGTCGGGAAGGTCTTCGGGATGGATGACGGAAAACCATTGGGTACCCGTCCAATCCTCGAGCTTGCCGCCCACCAGGTCGAACCAGGCGCGGTTGAAGTAGGTGGCCGCGCCGTCCGGGTTGATGGTCCACACCACCTGGGGCGCCTGCTCGGCCAGGCCGCGGAACAGGGCCTGCTGGCGCTCCAGCGCCAGCGTGCGCTCGGCCACCTTCTGCTCCAGCCCGGTGTTGAGTTCGCTGACCTCTTCGAGCAAGCGGGCGTTCTCGATGGCAATGGATGCCAGCTGGGCCAGCTCGAGCGCGACGTATTCGTCTTGCTGAGTGAATTCGCCTTCGTACTTGTCGGACAGCTGGAGCAGGCCCATGTTGCGGCCGTCACGCCCCGTGAGCGGCACGGCCAGCCAGCCGCGCATGGGGGGGTGCTTGTCGGCATAGTTGCCGAAGCCGCGCCAGCGCGGATGGGCTTCAAGCTCGGCCTGGGTCATGCGCATGGAGCGGTTGGTCTGGCAGACCATGGCGTAAATGCCGGTGCCGTCGGGCGGTTCGATGAGGTCGCGGTACTTCGCGTATTTTTCGGAGAGCGAAAGCGCGTTGATGGCCTGCTTCCAGTCGCTGCTGATGGTCAGGCTGACGATGGACTGGTGCGCGCCCACCACGCCCCTGGCCTGCTCGGCCACTTCATGCATGGTGCCTTCGAGCGTCTGGTGCCAGGTGATGGCCTGGGCGGCGTCGGCCGCGCGCTGCAAGGTGAACAGGTGCTCCCGCGCATCGTGCTCGGCCTTGATCTGGGCCGTGACATCCAGCGCCACCACAAAGCGCGCGGGCATGCCGGCGTACTGGATGGGCCGCGACACCACCTGGGCGGAAAAGACCGAGCCGTCCTTGCGGCGGTGCAGCGAGACAGTCCGCCTCTCGGGCGAGTCGTCGGCCAGCAGGCGCTCCAGGCGCCCGTGCTCGGATTCGGGGCGAATGTCGTACAAGTTCATCGCCAGGAATTCCTCCGCCGGGTAGCCGTAGCTGTCCACCGCCGCCTTGTTGACATTGAGGAAGCGCATCGTGGCGGTGTCGAACACCCACATGGGCACGGGCGCCATCTCAAACAGGACAGCGTAGCGCTGCTCGCTGTCCACCAGGGCCCGCTCGGCCAGCTTGCGCTGCGTGACGTCGCGCTCGACCGCTACCCAATGCGTGAACAAGCCCTTGGCATCCGCGATGGGGACGATGTCCAGGTCCACCCAGAATTCTTCGCCGCTCTTGGTGTAGTTGATCAGTTCGGCGCGTACCGGCTGCCAGCGCTCCAGCGCGGCGCGGACGCGGTCCAGTTCGGCGCGCTGCGTCTTGGGGCCCTGCAGCAGGCGCGGCGTCTGGCCGATGACTTCCTCGCGGGTGTAGCCGGTGCGCCGCTCGAAGGCATTGTTGACAAAAACGATGCGCGGGCCGGGCGCATCGATCGGCCCGGCCTCGGTGATCAGCACAATGTCGTTGAGGCGGGCGATGCAGGACTCGAGCAGGCGCAGGTGTTCCTGCGCCTGGTGCTGCTCGGTGATGTCCTGCAGCACGCCGATCAGGCTCACGACCTTGCCGTCCCGCATCACCGCACGGCCCCGCGTGCGCACCCAGATGCGCCGGCCCTTCTCGGTGATGAGCGGCAGCTCCAGGTCCCAGGGCGTGCCATGGTTGAAGGCGGCTTCGGCCGCGGCCCTGACGATGGGCTGCACTTCCGGCGGATAGGAACGGATGGCCTGCCCTATGCTCAGCCTGTCCCCGGGCTCGAGGTCATGGATGCGGTAGATCTCCTGGGACCAGAAGGGCGCCATGGTGTCGACCTGGACTTCCCATCCGCCAATCTTGGCGAACTCGCCGGTGCGGTTGAGCAGCTCGGTGCTGCGCGCGATGTCCAGTTCCGCCTGCTTGCGGTCGGTGATTTCCTGGATCACGCCGGAGCGGCGCGGCGTTTCCCCCGGATGGCCATCGTCCGTCTCATGGGCCCGGCCCATCAGGTGGACCCAGCGCACCTCGCCGGCAGCCGTGACGATGCGAAACTCGACGTCCAGCGGCAGGCCGGCCTCGACGGCGGCATCGCGCCTGGCCTTGAACTCCTCACGGTCGGCGGGATGGACCAGCTGCAAAAACGCCTGGCGGCTTGTAGGGAAAGCATTCTTGTCCACGCCCAGCACGTCATAGACCTCGTCGGACCACCAGGTCTCCTCGCTGCGAACATCCAGCTGCCAGTAGCCTATGCGCCCCAGCCGCTGGGCATCCTGCAGCTTGCGCTGTATGGCTTCGCTGTTCGCCAGCTCCGCCTCCAGGGCGCCGCGGTGCTTCTGCAGAGATTCGGCCATGCGGTTGAAGCCCTCGGCGATGCGGGAGAACTCCCCACCGTCGTCGGACGCCGTCACCGGGATGCGCACGTCCAGCCGGCCGTCCTGGATGCGCCGGGTTGCCTGCAGGATGTTGCGCGTGGGAATCACGATGGCGCGCCCGCCCATCATCCAGGCGAGCAGGCCGCTCAGGAAGGCCAGCAGGGACAGCACGCCCAGCTCCAGCCAGAGCTGCCGCTGGCTTGCCCCCACGACCAGGTTGTGGTCCAGGCTGACTGCCACAAAAAATGCCTCGCCCATGTTGTCACTGCTGGGCATGTAAGCCCACAGCCGGCGCTTGCCCGAGCCGTCCGGACCGTCGGCCGTGCCAGCGCGCATGCCTTTGACCGCCTCCCGCAGCACCGGGCTGGCCGCCTTCTGGCCCACGCGTATGGGCAGGGCCGGTTTTCCCGCGAGCAGCACGCCGTTGCGGTCGTGGATGCCGAGCGCGGCGCCGGGCGGCAGCTGCACGCTAAGCGCCGTCTTCGCCATTTCGGCCAGGTCGACGGAGGCATAGGCCACGACGACGACATGCCCCTGGGCGTCCAGCAGGGGCAGCGCGAAGCTGATGGACGGCTTGCCCGTGGCACGGCCCACGATGTATTCACCTACTACGAAAGTGCGGCGGGCCATGGCTTCGCGGAAATAGGCCCGGTCACCCAGGTAGTTCAGCGGCCTGTCCGGAATCCCGTTGCACAGCGACTGGCCGTCGGCGCCCACGATGCCCAGGTTGGCGTACAGCGGGAATAGCTGGTTCAATTGCGCCAGGTAGGCGTCGCAGCGGCCGCCCCTGCCACTCTTGACGCTTTTGCCGTCCTTGTCATTTCGCAGGTCGGGCGCATGGACGACGGCCGTCAGCACCTGGCGCGCCGTCTCGGCCAGCTGCTGCTGGTTGGAGGCCGCCAGCGAGGCGGCGAACTGCAGGTCCGTCATGGCCCGCTCGACGGCGACGTCGGCGTTGTAGACGGCCTTGAAGATGGACAGGCCGAACAGCGGAACTATCGCGGCCAGCACCAGGATGACAAGGCGGGTTCGTAAGGTGATCTGAACTTTCATTGCGGCATCTTTCGGGAGCCCGCCCGCGCCGCGCGGGCACCCTGCACCGCGTGGTAAATATCAACCGGCCGCGATGGATTCATTCACATCAAGCCAATAGGCCTGGAGCCGCTGGAGTTTCTCCGTGAGGTCTCCAAAATCGACGGGTTTGCGCACAAAACCGTTGGCGCCGGCCTGGTAGCAGGCCACGATGTCCGAGCGCTCGCTGGAAGAAGTCAGCATGACCACCGGCACCAGAGCCGTGAGGGGGTTGGCGCGGACGCTGCGCAGCACGTCCAGCCCGGAGAGCTTGGGCAGCTTCATGTCCAGCAGGATGAACGAGGGCTGGCGCTGCGTGTCGCGCCCCGCGTGAGCCCCTTGCCCGAAAAGATAATCCAGCGCCTGCACACCGTCGCGGGCAACCGCGATCTCGGCCGTCACACCTTGCTCTTCCAGGGTCAAGACAGTCAGTTCCAGGTGATCGGGATTGTCTTCAACTACGAGTATGAGCTTGTCGTTCATGGAGGTGCTTGGTAAATACGACATCATCCCTGGTGCTTTTTGCTTTTGCTTTGCTTTTGCTTTGCTTTTTCCGCTTTTGGCGTTTTTGATATTTTTGTCATATTAACAAGTAACGCCGGCCTGTACTACTTTGTTATGGCTTGTCAGGTCCACCCCCAGCCAAAGGGCTTGCGCCGCGAAACCCAGCGCCCGGCCTACCAGCGAGGAATCGCTTCGTCCTTGAGCTGGCCGCGCAATTCGGCGTAGTCGGGCACGATGGTACGCACCGTGTCCCAGAACCGCGGGCTGTGGTCCATGACACGCAGGTGGCTCAACTCGTGGACCACCACATAGTCGATCACCGATTGCCTGAAATGGACCAGCCGCCAGTTCAGCCGGATGGAGCCGTCGGCGCTGGCGCTGCCCCAGCGCGTGCCGGCGCTGGAAAGGCTTAGCTTGCGCCACTGCACGCCCAGCTGCGGCGCGAAGTGGTTGAGCCGCTCGACGAAGATCCGCTTGGCCTGGCGCATCAGCCAGGCCTGCACGGCATCGCGGATCTGCTCGGCCGACGCATGGTGGGGCAGGCCCACATGCAGCGTCATCTGTGCCACGCCGGGCAGCATGGCGCCGGCCGCGCCGTCGTTGCCCTGCAGCAGCACCTCGGGGGCACGGGTCTTGAGTTCGGCGCCTATGCCGCCGAAAGCATGGCGCGGGTCTATCACCACAATGACCTGTTCGCCCAGGAAAGGCAGTGTGGTGCCGTCCTTCCAGTCGATGCGCGCGGACTCCATGCGCTCATGGCGTTCACGGGTCTCGCGCAGCTTGGCGAGTATCCAGCCGGACTTTTCCAGCACGGCCTTGTCGATTTCATAAAGCGGAACCCATTTGGGCGCGCTCACGGTGAGGCCGTCGGCGCCGGCCGAAAAACCTATGGTCTTGCGCTTGCTGCGGCGGAATTCATAGGCCACCAGGATGCCGTCCAGCACGGTTTCGCGCGTGGCGCGCGGATGGCGGAAGGTGGCCGGGGCCAGGGCCTGCTGCAGGGTCTGGGCGGGGAGTTGCGGCCCGATGAACTCGGCCTCGGGGGCCGCCTGCGGCCGGGGCACGGAAACCACCGGTTTTTTGGGCCGGGGCTTTGCGGGGGGCTTGCCGCTTTTCGAGCCTGCGGTGCGAGGCGGTGGCGCGGGGTGGGCGTCAAACAGGTCTAGCGTGAACTGGAGAAGCCGTTGCATCATGGCAGTTTAGCGCGGTGCAACAGGTGCGGTTGCCGCTCAGGTATTGGCCGCGGGGACTGAGGGAGCCGTGGATGCCGTATAGGCCTCGGGGTCCAGGCGGTGCATTTCGGACTCTATCCAGGCTTCCACCTCGCGCATCAGTTCGTCCGGTTGCCGGCCCTCGCTGGGAATGGGCTTGCCGATGGAAATATCGACAATGCCGGGCTTCTTGATGAAGGCCTTGCGCGGCCAGCATTTGGCCGAGGTGACCGCGATGGGCACCACCGGCGCGCCGGTTTCGATGGCCAGCCGTGTGCCGCCGGATTTGTAAATGCCTTTCTGGCCGCGCGGGATGCGTGTGCCTTCGGGAAACATGATGACCCAGGTGCCTTGCGCCATCAGGCGCTTGCCCTGCGCCACCACCTTGCTGAAGGCCTGGGCACGCTGGCTGCGGTCGATATGGATCATGTCCATGCGCGCCATGGCCCAGCCGAAGAAAGGCACGTAAAGCAGCTCTTTCTTGAAGACGTAAGCCAGCGGGTGCGGCATCAGCGTGGGCATGCAAAACGTTTCCCAGGTGCTCTGGTGCTTGACCAGCAGCACAGCGGCGCTGGTTGCGCCCGTGGGCAGGTTTTCCATGCCGGTCACGCGGTTCTTGATGCCCAGCAGGAAAGTACCCCCGCCCACCGCCAGGCGCAGCCAGCCGGCGCACATCCAGTACATGGTGGTGCCGCTGACAAACAGCGAGGCAATGATCACAAAGATGGCCCACGGGATGACGGTGACGGCCATCCACAGGAGGTGCAGGACGGAGCGGATGAAGGGCATGGCGGGGTTCCGGCTATCGGGTCAGGTTGTAGGGGCGAAGGGATTCCGCGAAGGCTTGATGCCTAGATGGCCATCGGCAAGGGCCGGGCACTGCGCTCCAGCAGGAAGTCGGCAAAGGCCGGCAGGTCCGCATGCACCGTGGTGCCCGCGGGCAGGCCGTCGGGCGCCCCTTTGGCCGATTTGCCCGTGAGCACCAGGTGTGGCTCGCAACCGGCAGCGGCGCCGGCCTGCAGGTCGCGCAGCGAATCGCCGACCGTGGGCACACCCGCCAGCTGCATGCCGAAGCGCGCGCCTATCTGCTCAAACAGCCCAGGCAAGGGCTTGCGGCAGGTGCAGCTTTCCTCGGGGCTGTGCGGGCAGTAGAACACCGCGTCGATACGGCCGCCCACGGCGGCCAGCATCTTGTGCATCTTGGCGTGCATGGCGTTGAGCGAGGCCACGTCGAAAAGGCCGCGTCCCAGGCCCGACTGGTTGGACGCGATCACCACATGCCAGCCCGCATGGTTGAGCCGGGCGATCGCCTCCAGCGAGCCGGGCAGCGGCAGCCATTCGTCCGGCGTCTTGACGAAGTCGTCGCTGTCGCTGTTGATGGTGCCGTCGCGGTCGAGGATGACGAGTTTCATGGTGCTGCGCCTTGAAAAGTGTCAGGAGGCCAATTTGGAGAGGTCGGCCACGCGGTTCATCGCCTGGTGCAGCGTGGCCAGCAACCCGAGGCGGTTGGCTTTGAGCGCCGGGTCTTCGGCATTGACCATCACGCCGTCGAAGAAGGCGTCGACAGGCGCTTTCAGGGCGGCCAGCGCCTGCAGCGATGCCGCATAGTCGCCGGATGCGAAAGCGGCTTCGGCCTTGGGCGCGACGGTTTTCAGGGCATCCGCAAGCGACTTCTCAGCCGCTTCCTGCAGCAGTTCGGGCTTGACGGCGGCTTGCACCGCGCCTTCGGCCTTCTTGAGGATGTTGCCGACGCGTTTGTTGGCGGCTGCCAGTGCGGGCGCCTCAGGCAGCGCGGCAAAGGCGCGCACGGCGGCCAGGCGCTTGGCGACGTCGCCCAGGCGCTGGGGCTTGAGCGCCAGCACGGCCTCGACCTCTTGCGCGCTGTAGCCCTGCTCGCGCAGGGAGCCGGCGAGGCGGTCGTAAATGAAATCCACCAGCGCAACCGACGCATCCTGAATCTTGTCGCCAAACACCGGCTGGGCGCCTTGCACCAGTTCGAGCACGCCCAAAGGTAGGTCTTTCTCGACCAGCATGCGGATCACACCCAGCGCATGGCGGCGCAGTGCGAACGGGTCCTTGTCGCCGGTCGGCAGGTTGCCGATGCCGAACATGCCGACCAGGGTCTCCAGCTTGTCGGCCAGGGCAACGATCAGGCCCACGTTGCTGCGCGGCAATTCGTCGCCGGCAAAGCGCGGCTTGTAGTGGTCTTCAATCGCATCGGCCACATCGGCGCCCAGGCCGTCGTTGAGCGCGTAGTAGCGGCCCATGGTGCCTTGCAGTTCGGGGAACTCGCCGACCATATCGGTCACCAGGTCGGTCTTGGCCAGCTCGGCGGCGCGCTGCACCCCGGCCACGTCGGCGTGAAGACGCTTCGCGATGGTTTCAGCAATTGCTTGCACCCGCTGTGTGCGCTCACCTTGGGTACCCAGCTTGTTGTGATAGACCACCTTTCCCAGGCCTTCAACGCGCGAAGCTAAGGTTTTCTTACGGTCCTGGTCGAAGAAGAACTTGGCGTCCGCCAGGCGCGGGCGCACGACGCGCTCGTTGCCGCCGATCACCGCGCTGGCATCGCTGGGGCTGATATTGCTGACGACCAGGAATTTGTTGGTGAGCTTGCCCGAGGCATCGAGCAGCGGGAAGTATTTCTGGTTGGCCTTCATCGTGAGGATCAGGCATTCCTGCGGCACGCCCAGGAATTCTTTCTCGAATTCACAGACCAGCACATTGGGGCGCTCGACCAGCGCCGTCACTTCGTCGAGCAGCGCGTCGTCTTCGATGGCCTTGACGCCGCCGCCGACCTTGGCCGCGGCCGCCGCCAGTTGCCTGGCGATCTCGGCCTTGCGCTCCGCGAAGCTGGCGATCACCGCGCCGTCTTTTTGCAGCGTGGCCGCATAGCTGTCGGCATCCTTGATCACCACCGGGTCCACGGACGCTTCAAAGCGGTGGCCGTGCGTGCTGTTGCCGGCCTGCAGGCCCAGCGCCTCGATGGCCACCACCGCGCCGCCATGCAGCGCGACGAGGCCGTGCGCGGGTCGCACAAACTTGACGTCGCTCCAGCCGTCGGCCAGCTGGTAGGTCATGACCTTGGGGATCGGCAGTTTGGCGATGGCTTCAGCCACAGCTTTTTGCAAGCCCTCAGCCAGCGTTGCGCCCTTGACGGTGCTGTCGTAAAACAAGGCCTCGGCCTTGCCTTCGGGCGCGCGCTTGAGGCCGGCGACGGCGGACGCGTCTGCACCCAGGGCCTGCAATTTCTTGAGCAGCGCGGGCGTGGCATTGCCCGACGCGTCCAGCCCCACGGCCACGGGCATGAGTTTTTGCGAGACGGCTTTGTCGGCTGCTTGTGCCGCCACTGCGGTCACATGCGCGGCCAGTCGGCGCGGCGAGGCAAAGGCGGTGAGCGCTGAGTCGCCCGCGGTCAGGCCCTGGGCCTTGAGTTGCTCGAACAGCACGCCGGCAAAGGCATCGCCCAGCTTTTGAAGCGCCTTGGGCGGCAGCTCTTCGACAAACAGTTCTACGAGAAGGTTTTGGGAAGCGTTCATGGATTTTTTCGGGAATGTCGGAGCGCAAAAACAGCCAGGGCTGCAGCCATCAGCGGCAGCCAGATGGTTTGGACTTCATTGAGCAGCACGTCGGCGCCGCGCTGCGTGAAAAACCGGGAAAAAGAGACCGGCGAAACCTCGACAGGGCGCCAGGGACTGAAGAAGCGCTGGTCGGAAAACGGCCAGTAAAGTGGAATGGCCACGCCGCCGTTGGTGAGGGTGTCGAGCAGTGGGTGCGAGAACATGCACAGCGCGATCCAGGCATAGCCCTGCCACGCCGGCAGTTTCCAGTATCGCGCCAGCCACAAGCCGACCAGGCCGGCAACGAGCGCAAAGCCCAGGGTGTGCGTGAAGCCGCGATGGCCCCAGATGCCGCCGTAATGGATGCCGAGCTTGAAGGCGACGCCGTCAAAGTCGGGAAGAACGGCCGCGACCATGCCCGCCAGCAGCATCGAAGGCGGTATCCGCTTGCTACCTAAAGCCACGGCTGCGGCAATCGGAACGGCAATATGGGAAAAGATGGTCGGCATCGAAGTGAGCGAGGTCTGGCGCAAAAACTTCAGGCAGCCTTTTTAGGCAACTGTTCAACCCACTCGCGCGGCGCCATCGGGAAGCCCAGGCGCTCGCGGCTTTCGTAATAGCTTTGGGCCACGGTGCGCGCCAGATTGCGGATGCGGCCTATGTAGGCGGCGCGTTCGGTGACGCTGATGGCGCCGCGCGCGTCCAGCAGGTTGAAGCTGTGCGCGGCCTTGAGCACCTGCTCGTAGGCCGGCAGCGCCAGTTGGACTTCGATCAGGTGCTTGGCCTGTTTTTCATGCGCGCTGAAGGCGGTGAACAGGAAGTCGGCATCGCTGTGCTCGAAGTTGTAGGTCGACTGTTCGACCTCGTTCTGTTTGTAGACATCGCCGTAGCTCAGTTTGGCGCCGTCGGGGCCTTCGGTCCAGACCAGGTTGTAGACGTTGTCCACGCCCTGCAGGTACATGGCCAGGCGCTCCAGGCCGTAGGTGATTTCACCGGTCGCGGGTTTGCAGTCGATGCCGCCGACCTGCTGGAAATAGGTGAACTGCGTGACTTCCATGCCGTTGAGCCACACCTCCCAGCCCAGGCCCCAGGCGCCCAGCGTGGGGTTCTCCCAATCGTCTTCCACAAAACGAATGTCGTTTTTCTTCAGGTCAAAGCCCAGGGCCTCGAGCGAGCCCAGGTAAAGCTCCAGGATGTTGGCGGGCGCCGGCTTGAGCACAACCTGGTACTGGTAGTAGTGCTGCAGGCGGTTGGGGTTTTCGCCGTAGCGGCCGTCCTTGGGCCGGCGGCTGGGCTGCACATAGGCGGCTTTCCAGGGCTCGGGGCCCAGAGCCCGCAGAAAGGTCGCGGTGTGCGAGGTGCCGGCGCCGACCTCCATGTCGTAGGGCTGCAGCAGCGCGCAGCCCTGGGCATCCCAGTAGGACTGCAGCTTCAAGATGATTTGCTGGAAAGTGAGCATAGGAATGGGTTCAGGACAAAAGCGCGGCGCCTGTAGAGGCGCCGGAAAAGCAAGGCCGCACCGGGCGGCTGTGCGAAACCGCCCATTTTACGCGGCGGCAAGGCGCGAGCGCAGGAGCTGCGGCAGGCCGGCCCCAGGCCGTCGTCATAAAAAAAGGGCGATGCCGGCCGCGGCATCGCCCTTTTTCTTTTGTGTTTCGCTTTCGTTTCCCGCGCTCCACACCTGGCCGGCGTGGACGCCTGGAAAAACCGGCCTGTCAGTACTGCCAGAAGATGCGCTGCAGTTCCTTGCTGTCAACGTTCTTCGTCAGTGCCACGGCGGCCAGGATGCGGGCTTTTTGCGGGTTCAGGTCATGCGCGACCACCCAGTCGTATTTGTCGTCGGGCTGCTCGGCGTTGCGCAGCACAAAGCCCTCGGGCACGCGCGAGGAGCGCACGACCTGTATGCCCTTGGCGCGCACTTCCTGCAGCGCGGGGACGATGCGGTCGGCGACCGAGCCGTTGCCGGTGCCGCCATGGATCACGGCCTTGATGCCCGACTTGGCGACGGCGTCCAGGGCGATGCGGGGCACGTTGCCGTAGCCGTAGACGATTTCCACCGGGGCCAGCGCGTCGAAGTCGTCGATGTTGAACTCGGACTGCGCGGTGTGGCGCTTCACAGGTGCGCGGAACCAGTAGTTGTTGCCTTCCACCACCATGCCCAGCGGGCCCCACTGGCTCTTGAAGGCCTCGGTCTTGATGTTGATGGTCTTGGTGACGTCGCGACCGCTCTGGATCTCGTCGTTCATGGTGACCAGCACGCCCTTGCCGGCCGCGTCCTTGCTGGCGGCCACGCTGACAGCGTCAAACAGGTTCAGCGCGCCGTCGGCCGACAGCGCCGTGCCGGGCCGCATGGAGCCCACCACCACGATGGGCTTGCTGGTGCGGATCACGAGGTTGAGGAAGTAGGCGGTTTCTTCCAGCGTGTCGGTGCCGTGGGTGACCACGATGCCGTCCACGTCGGACTGCTTGACCAGCGCCGAAATGCGCTTGCCCAGCTTCATGAGGTTGTCGTTGGTAAAGCTTTCCGAGGCGATCTGCGAGACCTGCTCGCCTTTGACGTTGGCGATGTTGGCCAGCTCGGGCAGGCCAGCCAACAGCTTGTCGACCGGCACTTTCGCGGCGGCGTAGGTGGCGCTGTTCAGGGCCGAGGCGCCGGCACCGGCAATGGTGCCGCCGGTGGCCAGGATCACGACATTCGGTTTGCCGGCGGTTTGCGCCAGCACGGAGGCCGGCGCGCCCAGCGCGGTGAAGGCGACGAAGCCGAGGCCGGCGCCCATTTTCAGGAGGGTGGAAGCAATTTGCATGAGGTATCCCAGGAAGATGAATCGTTGAAATAGTTCTGCCAGGTCGCGGAAGCCGCAAGCCACCTGTGAAAAAGTGTCAACACGTCCGGCCCGCGCCTGATGTCTCCTCCGGCCCAGGGCCAAAGGTGGCTCATCGTAGCCACGCCACCGAAAAGCAGCGATGCATAATGTAACGAGGGGTGTGAATAAAACTCACACCCCCCCGGCGACCGGCTGCTTTTTTGCCGCGCCGATACCCGGCAAAACGATGAACCTCAGGCAACTAGAAGTCTTCCAGGCCGTCATGCAGACGGGCAATATGAGTGCCGCCGCCCGGCTGATCTGCATCACGCCCTCGGCCGTCAGCAAAACCATCGCGCATACCGAACTGCAGCTGGGCTACAAGCTGTTTACGCGCGGCAAAGGCACGCTGGCGCCCACACCGGAAGCGCGGGTCCTGTTTGAAGAGTCCACGCTGATCCACCAGAAGCTCGACGGGCTCAAGCGCATGGCGGTGAACCTGCGCCAGGCGGCCGACGGCCAAGTGCGGCTGGCGGCCATCCCGTCCATCAGCCACGAGTTCTTACCCCTGGTTCTGGAGAAGCACATGGCGCGCCACCCACGGGTGCGCGTCGAGGTGCGCACGCTGCACCAGGACCAGATGGTGCAGGCCCTGCTGACACGCGGCGTGGACTTCGCGCTGGGTTTTTACGAACATCCCCATCCATTGCTGACCAGCAGGACGCTGGTGAGCGGCCCGCTCTACCTGGCCGTCACACGCGAGATCTGGCAGCGCGCGGTGAAGGCACGCCGGCAGAACCCCATGTCCTTCCTGGCCGGCATGCCCTTGATACGGCTGGTGGGAGAGGACCCGATGTGCAGCTCGATTGACGAGCTGGCCCGCCACCTGGGACTGAGCGCCCCGGCGGGCCTGCAGGTGCAGACCTCACGGCTGGCACTGGAACTGGTGAGGCGCGGCATGGGCTGGACGGTGGTGGACTTCCTCACCGCCAGCAACCTGGACCCGGCCTCGCTCACCGCGGTACCGCTGCAGGAGTTCGCCCATGCGCCGCTGCAGATGTACTTCGCCACCAGCACGCCGCCCGGGCAGGATGCGCTGCGCATGCTGGAGATGCTCCCCGACCTGCTTCACAGTGTGATGGCGACGACGCGCTGAACAGAAGCCCAAAAGTCACCGAGCACGCTCCCGACCAGCAGGGGCCGCGGAACTGGCTTTGCCAGGCCGCAGGCGTCGCCCCCTGGAAGGGGGGAACAGGCTACACGCAGTGAGCCTGGACAGGGGTGGGCCTATTTCACCGCGGAACTGGCTTCGCCAGGCCGCTGGCGCCGTCCCCTGCAAGGGGAAAAGGGGCTACACGCAGTGAGCCCCGATAGGGGTGTGTCTGTTCTACCGCCGGCGGAACAACAGCGCCAGCAGCGCCACACCCAGGCCCAGCCCCCACAGCGGCCACAGGCCGTAGCGCGAGACCCACATGGCATAGGGGGTGATGCCGTTGCGGCCCTCTACCTCGCCGACCAGCGCGCCGCGCGTGTGGCGCTCCAGCGAATGCGTGACCTTGCCGGCGTGGTCGATGATGACGGTGGCGCCGGTGTTGGTGGCGCGGATCATGGGCCGGCTGAACTCGAGCGCGCGCATGCGCGAAATTTGCAGGTGCTGGTCGATGGCTACGGTATTGCCGAACCAGGCGATATTGCTGACGTTGACAAAAATCGTCGGTGCCAGCGCCGGGTCGGTAAAACGCGCGCCCAGCTCTTCACCGAACAAGTCTTCATAGCAAATATTGAGCGCCAACCGCTGGCCTTTCCATTCGAAAGAGGCCTGGCCGACTGCCCCACGGTTGAAGTCGCCCAATGGGATGCGCATCATGTCAATGAACCAGCGGAACCCCGGAGGCACGAATTCACCAAAAGGCACCAGGTGGTGCTTGTCGAAACGGTAAAGCTCGGGTTGCCCGGGCTTGAAGCCGACCACAGAGTTGGCATAACCCGCCTGGGGATTGCCCACCGGCATGCCGACCAGCGCCGCCTGCTGGCCGGTGGCAAAGCGAGACTGCAGCGCCTGCCAGTAACCCTCGGGCAATTGCATGGGCAGCAGCGGGATGGCCGTTTCGGGCGCCACCACCAGCGGCGTTTTCGCATCGCGCAATTGCTGGCCGTACCACTGCAGCGCGGTGACCACACCGGTGCCGGCCTGGAACTTCTCGTTCTGCGGGATATTGCCCTGCAGCAGCGTGACCTGCAGCGGCCGCTCGGCGGCCGGCGTGAAGGTCGCCTCCCCCGGCAAGGCGCTTTGCACCGGCAGGTAAGACAGGACAAAGCAGGCCAGCACGATGGCTATCGCGGTCGCCCATTGCATGCGCGAGGCGCGCAAGGCCATAGCCAGCCAGGCCCCGGCAAATGCCGCCAGGAAGGTGATGCCGTGCACACCCACCCAGGCGGCCAGAGGCCGGGCCCAGCCGTCCACATGGGCGTAGCCGCCCTCGCCCCAGGGAAAGCCGGTAAAGAACTCAACGCGGGCCAGCTCGGCCAACAGCCACAGCGCGGCAAACACGAACGCGCGCGGCAGCTTGCGGCGCGGCGCCAGGCGCACAAAAAGAGCACCCGCCGCGGCGTAATAAAGCGACAAAAAGGCCGCGAGGAGCACGACGGCCAGCACCGTCAGCGGCGCGGCGAGCCCGCCGTAAAAGTGCATGGAAATGAACAGCCACCAGAAGGTGCTGCACAGCATGGCTGTGCCAAAGGCCACGCCCAGCCAGGCAGCGCGCTTCATGGAGCGGCAGCTGTCGATCTGCGCGGCAAACAGGAACATCGCCAGCAGTTGCATGCCTCCAAGGGGCTGGCCTTGCACGAGAAAGAAATCGAAAGGCCAGGCCATGCTTGCCGCATGCAAGCAGCCGGCAACGAGGACGATCAGCAACTGGAAAGGGGAGAAGCCTTTGCGCTGCGGCAGATTGCGCGCATGCTCAAGCAGGGCAGGCAGGGTCGGAAGGTGGGACATCATGCTTTGAATCGAGTCCCGTGCCATAAGTCGCCCTCTTTACTTTGTTGTGTATATCGTCAAACGCCGGCGGAAACCGGCGAGACCTTGAACCATCGTACCGCGCCACCCTTGGTGTGCAGCACCGTAAATTGCAGCCCCGCCAGCGCGTAATGTTCGCCGCGTTTGGGAACGTGGCCCATCTCATGTGCCACCAGCCCGCCTATGGTGTCGAAATCGGTTTCCGGAAGCGTCACGCCGAAAGCCTCGTTGACACGCTCTATCGACGTGTCGCCGCTGACCCGGTAAGTATGGTCGCTCAGGCCGAAGATGTCGCCCTCGTCTTCGGCAATGTCGAATTCGTCTTCGATCTCGCCGACGATCTGCTCGAGCACGTCTTCAATCGTGATGAGGCCGGCCACGCGGCCGAACTCGTCGATCACGATGGCCAGGTGGTTGCGGTTGCCGCGGAATTCACGCAGCAGGTCGTTCAGGCCCTTGCTTTCCGGCACGAAGACGGCGGGACGCAGCAATGCCTTGATGTTGAGTTCCGGGGCGCGCTGCAGTTTCAGCAAATCCTTGGCCATCAGGATGCCGAGGATGTTTTCCTTTTCGCCTTCGTAAACGGGAAAGCGCGAGTGGGCGGTGTCTATCACCAGGTGCAGCAACTCGTCAAAAGGCGCGTCGATGTTGATCACGTCCATGCGCGGCGCCGCCACCATGACGTCGCCGGCCGTCATATCGGCCATGCGGATCACGCCCTCGAGCATCTCGCGGCTCTGGGCGCCAATAACGTCATTGTCCTGGGCCTCCACCAGGGTTTCGATCAACTCATCTTTCGAGTCGGGACCGGGGTGGAGCATTTCAGCGAGTTTTTGCAGAAATCCTCGCTTGTCTTCTGGCCTGGAAGACCGACTGGGGGGAACGTCGGACACGTGATGGCGGTCGGTAGTTGTGAAGGCGCTAAGGATAGCTGAATTCTTTGACTGTGAGGGGAATGCGGCGCAAGCGGGTGGTTTAAAGACATCTTCCCGTGTTGCCTATGGGAGTCGCGCTTGTCCAGCTATCTTTTTGATAGTGAACGACCCCCTCACTCGTGTGAAGGAAACCTTTGGTTGTATGTGCAGCCTGTCCGCCTCGGGACAGCGTGGCAAGGTCCGGCTTCAACCAGCCCCAAAACCTTACATCGGCATCCGGTCGCGCCCATCCCGAACGCCCTGCCGCACTTCCTGGATCACACCCAGCAAATCCCAGAACTGCTTGGCCTGGACTTTGAGCCGGTAGTCGGTCTGGGCGATCTGCTCTTCGACCATTTCGGTCATGCGCGAATCCAGGTCGGCCGGGGGCAGCTTGAGGTAGGCCTCGCTCTCGGAACCGTCGCGCACGATGGTGGCGCCGGCCTTGCGGGCGATGTTGAGCATGGCGGTGTTTTCACTGAGCGCGTGGATGAACATCATGTCGACGCCGTCGTTGCGGGCGTGCATCACGGCGCGGTCGAACAGGCGCGAGCCATAACCCCTGCCGCGGGCCTCGGCCAGTACTGAAACACCGAACTCGGCACAGCTTTTGAGATCAGGGTCGGTCGAGTGCGCCAGGTGGGCCATGGCGATCAGCTGCAGCTTGCGGTTGTAAATACCGAAGATCTCGTCGCGGTCGAAATTGAGGCTGTCGACGTAGCGGCGAATCTGCTCGTCATTGGCCGAGTAGCCGAAGCGCAAATAGCGGTCGTGGTCGCCCAAGGCCAGCAAATGCGTGGCGATACGTTCCCCGTGGCTGGGGCCTATGGAACGGATGGGGACCATGACCGGCTGGACACGCGGGGCGGGCTGCGGCTCCTCGCGCGTCTCTGCTACAGGCGGGCGGAAGAACTCCTTGCTCGCGTTGTAGGATGCTTTTAACAGTGTGCTGGGTGAAACCATGGCTTCAATATAAGGGTTTTCCCTAGAATCCCCAGTCTAGGGGTTACTCAAAAGGCGCCAATAGGGAGACCAGCCAAAATCAGCGCTTTCCCCTATCAACAGGAATTACTTAGCTATAAAAATAATAGCAAATCAGTGCTAGACGATAAAAATGTTGCATTGCAACAACAAATACAAGCCCCTATCCTGCCAAATTCCGCACGCACCCATTGGCTACCCGCTTGTTGACGTGAGGCTGACCCGCCCCACACCTCACAAAGGCACGGCCGTGGTCGCCTTGACGCGGTCCAGCACAAAGCTGGTTTTGCAGTCCTGCACGCTGGGATGCTTGAGCAAGGTGTCCATGATGAAACGGCTGTAGTGGGCCATGTCTTCGACCAACACGCGCAGCAGGTAGTCCATCTCGCCGGTCAACGCCGCGCATTCCGCGACCTCCGGCCAGGTCTGCACACTGGCGCGGAACAGGTCCATGGGGTTGCGCTTGTGGCTTTCGGTGTGTTTTTCGAGCCGCACGTTGATGTAGGCCGTCAGACCCAGGCCCACGGCTTCGGGCTTGACCAAGGCCACATAGCGGTCGATGACCCCGCTTTCCTCGAGCCGCTTGACGCGCCTGAGCACCGCGCTGGGCGAAAGCCCCACCTGCTCGGCCAGCTGGTCGTAGGTGGCGCGGCCATCGTCCTGAAGCTTGCGCAAAATCTGCCGATCGAGCTTGTCGAGTGTTTCCATGCCCAATATTTTGCACTTTTCCTGCGTTAAATTGGATTTAATCGCCCTCTTTCGCAGTAAAACTGACGGCCGGCGCCGCTAAAGTCCATGCATATACCCATTTTGGAGACACGCATGAATGCACGCACCGACGCCGCCCTGAACTTTGAACAAGGCGCGGCCTGGGACAACCCCATGGGTACGGATGGCTTTGAATTCATCGAATACGCCGCACCGGACCCAGCCGCCATGGCGGCGCTGTTTGTGCGCATGGGCTTCAAGCCCATCGCCAAACACCGGCACAAGAACGTGACGCTGTACCGCCAGGGTGGCATCAACTTCATCCTGAATGCCGAGCCCGACTCCTTCGCGCAGCGTTTCGCTCGCCAGCACGGCCCCAGCGTCTGCGCGATCGCCTTTCGCGTGAAAGACGCCAAATTCGCCTATGAGCGCGCCATATCGCTGGGCGCCTGGGGTTATGCCGGCACGGCAGGCCCGGGCGAGTTGAACATCCCGGCCATCAAGGGCATCGGCGACTCCATCATCTATTTCATCGACAAATGGCGCGGCAAGAACGGCGCGCGACCGGGCGACATCGGCAACATCGGCTTTTACGACGTGGACTTTGAGCCCCTGCCCGGTGTCGAGGGCGATGCGCTCAACCCGGTGGGCCACGGCCTGACCTACATCGACCACCTGACGCACAACGTGCACCGCGGCCGCATGGAGGAGTGGGCGGGCTTTTATGAGCGGCTCTTCAACTTCCGCGAGATCCGCTATTTCGACATCGAAGGCCAGGTTACCGGCGTGAAAAGCAAGGCCATGACCAGCCCCTGCGGCAAGATCCGCATCCCGATCAACGAAGAGGGCAACGAAAAGGCCGGCCAGATCCAGGAGTACCTGGACCGCTACCAGGGCGAGGGCATACAGCACATCGCCATGGGCAGTAACGACCTGTTCGCCACGGTGGACGCGCTGCGCGCCAGCGGCGTGAAGCTGCTGGACACCATAGACACCTATTACGAGCTGGTCGACAAGCGCATCCCGGGCCACGGCGAGAGCGTGGCGGACCTGAAGAAACGCAAGATCCTGGTGGACGGCAAGAAGGGCGCGCTGCTGCTGCAGATCTTCAGCGAGAACCAGCTGGGCCCCATCTTCTTCGAGTTCATCCAGCGCAAGGGTGACGACGGCTTCGGCGAAGGCAACTTCAAGGCGCTGTTCGAGAGCATTGAGCTGGACCAGATGCGCCGCGGCGTGCTGGCGGACAGCAAGGCGGGCGAAAAAGCGGGCGCACAATAAAGCTCCCATTGATTACCCCCTTCACGGAGACTTCCATGCCCCTTCGACTGAAACTGCACCGCTCCCTGGCTGTACTTGGCCTTGCCTCGGCATCGCTGCTCGCCTGTGCCGGCGCCTCGGCCCAGACAGCCGTCAGCGTGATGCCCGCCTCCAGCCTGGACGCCGTGCAAAAAGCCGGCGTGCTGCGCATCTGCACGCCGGGCGACTACAAGCCCTTCAGCTTCCAGAAACCGGACGGCACATTCGAAGGCATAGACGTGGACCTGATGGCCTCGCTGACGGCCAGCCTGGGCGTGAAGCCGGAATGGATCAAGACCAGCTGGTCCAACCTGATGCCCGACATGGTGGGCGGCAAATGCGACATAGCCGTGGGCGGCATTTCGGTGACCACGGAGCGCCAGAAAAAGGCTTTCTTCAGCGCGCCCTATATGGTGAACGGCAAGACGCCGATCGCGCGCTGCGCCGACGTGGCCAAGTACCAGACCATCGCCGACATCGACAAGCCGGCCACGCGCGTGATCTTCAACCCGGGCGGCAGCAATGAGCGGTTTGCCCGCGCCAACTTCAAGCAGGCCCAGATGCGCCTGAACCCCGAGAATCTGACGATTTTTGATGAAATCCTGGCCAACCGCGCCGACGTGTTCGTCACCGAGTCGGCCGAGGCCATCACCCAGCAAAGGCTCAAGCCGGGCCTGTGCGCGATCAACCCCGACAAGCCGCTGCAGTACGGCGAAATGGCCTACCTGCTGCCGCGCGGCGACGTGCCCTTCAAGGCCTACGTCGACCAGTGGCTGCACTTGGCGCGCGCCAGCGGCGAGTACCAACGTGTGGAGAGCCAATGGCTGAAGTAGCCGACAGCAAGAGCAAAAACAGCCGTACACCGCCGCCGGCGGTGTACGGCCAGTCGGACCGGCCGCCGCGCGGTGACTACGCGCGTGGCGGCCAGGTCAACGCGGACTACACCTGCCCGCAAAACTACGCGGCCTATACCGCCGAAGACCATGAAACCTACCGGCGCCTGTACACGCGCCAGTCGGCCCTGTTGCCGGGGCGGGCCTGCAGTGCCTTCATCAAGGCCTTGCCCAGCCTGGGCGCGAGCGGCGCGATCCCGCGCTTTGAGGACATCAACGAGCGGCTGTACAAGGCCACCGGCTGGCAGCTGGTGGGCGTGCCCGGGCTGATCCCCGAGGTGCCGTTTTTCACGCTTTTGGCAAACCGCAAGTTTCCGGTGACGGACTGGATACGCACGCCGGCCGAGTTCGACTACATCGTCGAGCCCGACATCTTTCATGACCTGTTCGGCCATGCGCCGCTGCTGTTCGACCCCAGCTACGCCGACCACATCCAGGCCTACGGCAAGGGCGCGCTGAAGGCACATGCGCTGGAGCACGGCACACATGGGACAGCACCGATTCCCGGCGCGGTCGAGATGCTCTCGCGCCTGTACTGGTACACCATCGAGTTCGGTTTGCTGCGCGACAACAAAGGCGGCGATGAAGTGCGTGCCTACGGCGCCGGCATCCTGAGCAGCCCGGGCGAGCTGGCCTGGAGCGTGGAATCCGCAGAGCCCCAACGCATCCCGCTGCGGGACAACGCCGACCTGCTGCGCTGCATGTCGTCGACCTACAAGATTGACACCTTCCAGCAGCAGTACTTCGTGATCGACAGCTTTGACGCGCTGCTGCGGTTGACCGAGCCGGACTTCACGCCTTTCTACCGGGCGCTGGCCACAGCACCGGCCGCGGCCTGAACGGCCAAAAACCACTTCAGGCGGGGCTGGCCATCCAGTCATTCAATGCGTGCCGGGTCTGCTCGGCAAGCTCACACACCCTGGCCACCTGCTGCTGCGCATCGCCCGGCCACTGCCCCTGCAGGCAGGACTGCTCAAGCACAAAACAGGCATCGCTGAGAGCCTCGGCGCCCACGTTGGACGCCGCACCCTTGAGGGCGTGGGCGGCCCGCGAGAGTTCGGCGCTGTCCGAAGCGTCCAAGGCCTCACGTATGTCATCGATGCGGTTGGGCGCGTCGCTGGTGAACAAGGCGATCACCTCGCGCGTCATGCTGCGCTCCTCATCGTCGAACTCCTTGAACTGCTCCAGCCGGCTCCAATCCATGAGAACCACCGGGGCGCCCCCTTCCGGCACCTTGTCCTGGGCCGATGCCGGTTCAGCCGCCATGATCCTCGGGGCATCCATTTCTTCGGGCTTGCGGGCATAACGGGCCAGCGCTTCCGACAGCTCGTCGATGCGCAGCGGCTTGGGCAGGAAGCCCACCATGCCGGCTGCCAGGCAGCGCTGGCGGTCTTCCTCGAGCACCGAGGCCGTCAGCGCGATGATGGGCGGCGCGGCGCCGCCGTGGACACCGATGATCTCGCGTGATGCGGCAAAGCCGTCCATCACCGGCATGTTGGCATCCATGAGGACGGCGGCATAGGGCCTGGGGCCGTCACGGCTGCTGACGCCGCCTTCGGGCCTGAGGGAGGCGGCCACCCTGTCCACCGCCTCTCGCCCGTTGATGGCTGTGGCGGCCTCGTAGCCCAGCTTGGCCAGCATGGCCAGCGCCACCTTGAGGTTGACGGCGTTGTCGTCGGCCACCAGGATGAACTGGTTGCGCGACTCGGGCTTGGCGGCATCGGCCACGGCCTTGGCCGTTTCCTGGGCCGAGGTGACACGGGCGATCGCCTCGAACAGCTGGGACTGGCGGTAGGGCTTGAGCAGGCGCGCGTCAAACACCCTGGCCTGCTCGCCGGTGGGCATGGTGCCCGAAGTCAGCAGCACGATACGGGTGCCCGGGTGCCGCTCGCGCACCGCCTGGGCAAAGGTCTGGCCGTCCATCTCGGGCATGTGCATGTCGGTCACCACCACGTCCACGGGCGGGTGGGTTCGCAACCATTCCAGGGCGTCGGCGGCGCGTTCGAACAGCGCAGGCTCCATGCCCCAGCGCCTGAGCTGCTTGTCGAGGATGCGCAGGTTGACCGGCGTGTCGTCGACCACCAGCACACGTTTGCCGGCCAGGCTGACCATGTGCAGCGACGACAGCTGGGCGACTTCCGGTGCATCGGCATACCCCAGCCGCGCGGTGAACCAGAAGGTGGAACCCTGGCCGGGGGCGGACTCCAGCCCGACCTCGCCGCCCATCAGCCCTGCCAGGCGTTTGCAGATGGCCAGCCCCAGGCCGGTGCCGCCGTATTTGCGGGTGGTACTGGTGTCGACCTGGGTGAAGGACTGGAACAGGGCGGACTGCCGGTCCAGCGGGATGCCGATTCCGGAATCCTTGACGCGAAACTCAATCAGGCCGCCGCGTTCGGGCGTGGCGTCCTCCAGGACGTGGGCCGAGACGATGACCTGGCCCCGCTCGGTGAACTTGACGGCGTTGTTGACGAAGTTCAGCAGCACCTGGCGCAGCCGTGTGACGTCGCCGCGCACCCAGGTGGGCAGCTCGTCACCCATGTCGACCAGCAGTTCAAGGCCTTTTTCGCGCGCGCGCGGCGCGCCGATGTCGCAGGCCTCCTCGATAGTGGCCAGCAGGTTCAGCGGCTCGTTTTCCAGGTCCAGCTTGCCGGACTCGATTTTGGAAAAATCCAGGATGTCGTTGATCACGCCCAGCAACTGGTCGCTGGAAACGCGCATGGTGTGCAAGTAGTCGCGCTGCTCGGGGTTCAGTTGCGTATCGGCCAGCAGGGTGGTCATGCCCACCACGCCGTTGAGCGGGGTGCGGATCTCGTGGCTCATGGTGGCCAGGAAGGCGGCCTTGGCGCGCGCAGCGGCAAGCGCCTCCTCGCGGGAAGCCGCCAGCTCGGCGGTGCGGCTGGCGACCCGCGCCTCCAGCGTCTCGTTGGCATCCTGCAGGGCGATGTTCTGGGCATCGATGGCCGCGCGGTTGCGCAGGATTTCCTCGGCGCTGTCGTGCATGGCCCGGGAAAGCTGCCGCACCTCGGTGATGCGGGCGTTCTGCTGGACCTGCGGCACTTCGGCCCGGGCCAGCTGCGCGGCGGCAACGCTCAAGGAGCGAAAACGCCGGCTCAGGCGGTAGGCCAGCCAGGTCGCCAGCAGCGCGCCCAACACCAGGGCCAGGGCCATCACCGCCAGGGTCTTTTGCAGGGCCGCCTCGCTGGCGGCAGCGAAATCACTTTCGGGTGCGGCCACCACCAGGCTCCAGCGCAAGCCCAGGCTTTCACCGAAGGGCTTGAGCACCACGATCAGGGTGTCACTCTCCATGGGCACCCGGTGCAGGAAGGCGATGCGCTGCACGCTGTCGGGCAGCGTCCTGCCGAGGCTGGAGGCAGCCTCGCTATAGGCGCTGCGAACAACCGCGTTGCGGCTGTCCATAGGCCGCCTGCGCTCGAGCTTGCCGTCCGCCTCGGAGAACAGCGGGTCTATGGTGGAGTTGGCAACCAGCAAGCCGTTTTCGTCGAGGAGAAAGGCCGTGCCGTGGGCGCTGAAGACCATGGTCTGCAGCAGCTCCTTGAGGCGCGCCAGGTGCAGGTCAACAGCAAATACGCCCAGCGCGCCGCCATCCACCCCATAGACCGGCTGTGAAAGAGTGATCAACAGCTGGTTGTGGGCCTCCGAGGGAGCCACGGCGGTAAAGCTGCGGCCCTTGTTTTCCATCGCGCCCTGGTACCACGCACGGGTGCGAGGCTCATGATTCGCGGTCTCGGTGCCGGTTTTTTGCCGGCGGTCACCGGCGTATTCAGCGGCGAAAAAGGTGCGGCCCTGGCCGCCTTCCTTGCGCACAGCCACCTGCGTGGCAAGGTTACCGCCCTGGGTTGGCGCCTCGATGCCCAGGTATTCGCCACGGTGGGTGGCCAGGACCATATGGGGCACCCGGGGTGTCATGCGCGTCATGGCGAAGGCCGTCTGCTCGAACAGGGCGGGGTTCTGGATCAGCTGGCGCGCACGCGCCACGCCCGCCTCGTTGGGTTGCTCATGGATCAGCCCGTTGAGCACGATGTGGGCCTGTGACACATGCTCTTCCGTGACGATCTGCATCCGCTGCGCCACGCCGTCCACGGTTTTCTCGGCCAAAGTCTGCACGCTTTGCAGGTTGCTGCGGTACAAAAACCAACCCACTGTGGCGGCCGGCACGAGCGAAAACAACAGCAGGCTGGTGACCAGCACCGCGCGCAGCGACCAGCTGCGCCTGGGCAAGTTGCCCGCCGCGGCCGCAGCCTGGCCTGCGGTCATGCCAGCCCCACGATTTCCACGGTATCCAGCGGTTTGGCGCGCCCGGCGATCTGCACCAGCGCGCGGCGGCCGGTGCGCACCGCGCCGGTCACCAGCCGCGAGGCCTGCACACTGGCTGCGATGGTCCAGTCCAGTTGCGGCTGGCCCTGGAACAGCCTGAGCGCCGCGGCCACCGTATCGCCTATCGGAGTAGTCTGGCCCGAGCGGCCGATCAGCCCGTCCAGGCGGGCAAAGGCGACGGGGCCGCTGTGCAGCGCCACGCCCAGCGAGAAACTCGGCAGGCCGCGCTCGGGAAAGCGCTGGCGCACATAGGTGTCTATGCGCTTGGTGGCATCGGCCAGCCCCAGGGCCGCGCGTATCGCGCGCAGGCCGTGGTTGACCGAGCGGGTGTCGGCGGCGTCGACGAACACGCACAGCATGCCGTCGCCGACAAACTGCATGTAATGCGCGCCAAACAGGTAAACGGTGTCGCCGACGCTGCTATAGAGCCGCTTGACGACATCGCTGAGCTCAGGGCTCGAGAGGCACTGCGTCCACAGCCCGTAGTCGCGCATGTCGGCAAACAGCACCGTCGCGCTGCTGAATTTGTCGTTGTCCTGCACCGCGCCGGATTCGGGCCACTGCTGGCTCAGTGACTGCGCCATGCGCATCTCGTAGAGGTCGCTGATCTTCTGGCCCTGCTCCACCAGCGCCAGCTGGACGGCCTTGTCCACCACCTGAGCGCGCATGGCCTCCGCCCGGTTGAGCTTGTTGAGCTGCGCATTGACCGCTTCGCGCAACTCCTGCGGGGCGAAGGGCTTGGTCAGGTAATCGTCGGCGCCGGTGGTCATGCCCTGGCGCATGTGGGTGCGGTCCTGCAGCGAGGTCAGCAGGATCACGGCGGTGGTGGCCAGCGCCTCGTCATTGCGCACTTTGTCGAGCACCGCAAAACCGTCGAGCTGGGGCATCTGGATGTCGCTCACCACTACGTCCGGCCGAAATTCGCGGATCAGCTCCAGGCCCTTGGCGCCGTCGTCGGCCTCCATGACCTCATGGCCCTCTTTTTTGAGCACCTGGGTGACCAGCATGCGTGTGCCTGCGTCATCATCAATCACCACGATCAAGGGCATACCAAACTTTCGCTGTTGTGTTCCGGGCGTCCCGGGGATCCAAAACCTTATTTTGTCGGCAACTGCCCGAAAAAATGCGATGCAGGCGAACTTATCGAAGCGGTTTTTTTCACGGCCGACCCCCGCCAAAGCTGCAAATACGAAAGACCGCCGTGCGGGGACGCGGAGCGGTGCCCCTGAGCCAGACTGGACAGGGCCGATCAAACCAAGCGTTCAGTTACCTCCTACTACAAAGAGAGGACGTAATAGTTTGTTACTTCGCTTACGATATGCCCCACAAGAAACTCTTTCCTCCATCCATGAAATGGCCGGTTTTCTGGGGGAACAGGGCTTCTGAAAAAGAGGCGCCAACGCCCGTGCAAGTTACAAACTACCGGATCTCATTCCATTAACCGAAACGACTGGAGAAATTTATGGGCCTTTTCATGAAAGAACACGACATCTACATCGGAACGATGCTGGATGAATTGAACCTGCGCTTTGCTCCCTCCCAGGGCAAGGATTCACATTTCGGCGGCATTCTGGAAATGGTCGATCTCCAGAAGGAATTCAAGATTTTCAAAAAGGGCCGCTCGTTCAAGACCAGCTGCGCGGTGCTCAACCTGGGGGCCCGCAACAACGAAGTCAAAAACCTGTGGCAAAACCTGCTGGGCAACCTGTACCGGCATGGTTCCAACAAAAAAGGCCTGAACGGCGATGCAGCCATCGTGGACGCCCTCATCAAGAACCTGGCTGCCAAAACGCCTTTGCCGGTGTACTTCACCTCGCATGACATGCGCGGCGACAAGGCAAACACGGAAGTGAAGATCATCGACAAGAGCCAGCCCATCCACTATCTGGAGCAGGACTACCTGACCATCTCCATCCCCATGCAGCCGATCTCCGCGGCCAAGCAGGCGACGGCCAACAAGGCAGCCGCGAAGAAGCCGGCGACCAGGAAACCGGCCGCCAAGAAGTAAGCAGGGTGGCGGGCTCCCATGATGACCGGGCGCCTGTCCGCTGACGATCCGCTTGCCGGGCTGTACGCGGGCATAGACCGGTACTACTCGCACAAGGTCAGGCGCCATGGCCCTACTCCCTCCGGGGTGGACTGGCCCTGCCTGCGGACGCAGGAGCTGCGCTTCGAGCAGCTCCTGCGGGTGCGCGGCGGGGAAGCGTTCTTTTCGCTCAATGACATCGGCTGCGGCTATGGCGCGTTGCTGGCTTTCCTGGCCAGACGGCACACACACGCCAGAGATGCCGCCCGGATCGATTACCTTGGCATAGACCTGTCCGCGGCCATGGTGGCCGAAGCGCGGCTTCTGTGGCGCAAGCGGCCGTTGACCGAGTTCCTCGCGGCAAAGACCAGCCCGAGGACGGCGGATTATTCCATTGCCAGCGGTGTCTTCAATGTCAAGCTGGATCAGCCGATGGCCTTGTGGGAAAGCTTTGTCGCCCAGACCCTGGCCGACATGCACCGCACCAGCCGGGTGGGCTTCGCGGTCAATTTCCTCGCCCCGCTTGCAAAGGGCGAAGCGGGCCCGCCGGAGCTCTACCGGGCCGTACCGAGCCAATGGCAAAGGCACTGCGAGGCCCTCGGTGCCAGAGTCGAGGTGCTGCAGGAATACGGATTGCCGCAGGAATACACCCTGCTGGTACGGGCGCTCCCCTGAGTGAGGTGCGGCGTACCGCCCCAGAAATGCGGGAGGGCGCTAGCGCGCCATCAACTGCGCCAAGCGATCCCGCTCGTTTATCAGCCCCGACTCATAAATGCGGGCACCGGTAAGGGTGATCAGTTGCTCGGCCTGGTTGAACAGTGAGGACGCCTCGCTCCAGGAACCGGCGTCGGCTTTCTGCCCGAGGACGCCACCGCAGACAATCAACGCCCGGCATTCGGTCAAGCGGTTGCTGCGCTGCTGCGAAAGCGCCAGCGCCTCTTTGGCCGTGGCGAGCGCCCGTTCATGCTCTCCCGCCCGGTAATGGCGCTCTGCAAGGCTGACACGAATTTCCGTTTCGAACTCCACAGCGGCCCGGGTGCCCATGATCAGCTCCAGGGCCTGGGAATAGCTTCGCTGTGCCGACTCAAGGTCGCCTGCGGTGGCCTCCACCAGCCCACCGCACCACAGGGCAAAGGCCCTCGAATACGGGCTTTTATGTTCCTGCGCGATTTTCGAGACCCTGGCCGAGTGTTTTTGCGCGAGCGCCGTGTCACGAAAACACAGGGCCAGCTCCACATACAGGTAATGCGCGATCTGCTCGATCACCGGGTCGTTCAACCCGCCGTCGGCAACCTCCATTTGCTGCAGGCAGGTCTTGGCCTCCTCCAGCCGCCCCATGCGTATGAGCAAGCGCGCGCGGATGCCGTAAAGCCACTGCTCAATGCTGAAGTCAATGAACTCCCTGTCGAACTGGTCAATGCTGGCAACTCCCTGCAGCGCGGCATTGTTCGCATCCAGGCCCTGTTCCAGCAGCCCTGCCCATCCGTATGCCTGGCTGAGCGCCACATTGAGCATGGCAACCCGCCCGGTATCCTTGCCCGGTGGCGTCAACGACAGGGCGTTGCGCACGCATTGCACATAGTCATCGGCGGGCCCGCCGCCGGACTGGACAATGCGCCCCTGGGCGAAGAGCAGCAACTGTTCCAGGCGGGTATCCGCCTGCCTGGCCAGCGCGATTGCCTCGTGGCTGATCTTCTGGACCTCCTGCGGATCCAGGCCTTCGCGCCAGCCGAGGTACATGATGCGCCCGCCCGCCAGAGCGCGCAGGAGGTCGATGCTGGGGGAGCGCTCCTGCCCTTCCAGCAATGCCCAGACCTTGCGCCAATGCTTGATCGCCTGGCCGGAATTGGTCGAACCCGTCCATTTGGCGGCTCGCGCCTCATGCTGCGCCGCGTTCACCAGCTGGCCGGCCGCTTCGTAGTGGTAAGCGATCAGCGCGGCAAACTCGCCGGGTTGCGTGCTGTAGTGCGCCTCCATGGCGATGGCCACCGCGGCATGCAGGTTGGCACGCCGGGCCCTGAGCTGCGTGTTGTAGGCCACCTCCTGGATGAGCGGATGGCGAAAGGCGAAGCGACGCCCACCCGCGATCTCGCGCAACAGCTGCAGCAATTCGGCCTCGCACAGGCCGTCAAGCCCGGTTTCAAGCTGGCTCACCAGGTAGACAGCCACTTCCTGGAGCACGGCCAGCGGAATCTCCTTGCCGATCACGGCGCAGATGTGCAGCAGCGTTCTCTGGGTCGCGACAAGCCGGTCTATGCGCTCGCCGATCACGGCCTGCACGGTGGCGGGCAAGGCATGGACCAACGTGGCAATGTCTGCCTTGCGATGACTCGAAACGCCCAGCGAGACGCTTTTCTCGATCAGGGAGTGCATCAGCTCTTCGGCAAAGAAGGGGTTGCCGGCCGAGCGTTCGACGATGAGGGGGAAGAAATCGAGCAACTCCGGATAATGGCCCAGCCGCTCACGCACCAGCGCCTCGGTGTCCGCCAAATTCAGGTCCGCAAGCTGTATCGTCCGGAAGTGCCGCATGGTCCACCAGGGGGCCTGATAACCCGGCCTGTAGTTGAGGAGCAGCAATATCCTGGTGCCCGCCACAGCGGCGACCAGCGCCGAAATAAACTCGGCACTGGCATCGTCCAACCAATGAAGGTCTTCAAAAATGATGACGGAGGTGCTGGTGCCGGCCTGCTTTACGAGCTCATGCAGAAGCCCCAGCAGCCTGGCGCGCCTGGCCTTGGCATTGAGCGAACAGGGTTGACTGTTCGGGTCGGCCACACCCAGGAACTCGCTAAGCAATGCCAGGTCGTCCGCCGACACCGCCCCCAGCTTTGCCAGCCCCTGGACAATGCACTCCCGTGCCTCGGCCGCATCGTGCTCCGGCGTGATGTGGAAAAAGCAGCTGCGCAACAGCAGCAGCACCGGTTGCAAAGGTGTGGCATGGCCGTAGAGCTGGGTCCTGACTTCGGACACGGGAATACAGCGAACATGGCACCACTGCGCAAACTCGTGGCAAAGCCGGCTCTTGCCGGTCCCGGGCGCGCCGGACAAACCAATCACGGAGCCTTCGCCGCTCTCGGCGCGAAGCAGCGCATCCTGAAGCGCAGCCATTTCCTGGGCGCGTCCGCGGAAAGGAGACAGCGCAGCCTCGTGGAAGTTGTGGTTCTGCACATCGTTCTTCATGCCCAGCAGGGCATGCAGTTCGACGGGCTCCGCAATACCCTTGAGCGGATGCTTGCCCATGGGCCTGACTTCGCAGGCCGAGCGCACCAGCGCCAGGCAATCGGCCGTGAGGCAGATGCCGCCGGGCTCGGCCAGGGCTACCACGCGGCTGGCAAGATGAATCGCATGGCCGTGCACGCCGCCGCCCCGGGTGGCGTCTATGGCTTCAGGGTCCAGGGCGACCTGGCCCGAATGCAGGCCGACCCGGATTTGCAAGCTGGTATCGGGACCGTCGAAGGCCGACTGCATGGCCAGCGCGGCCTCGCAAGCCAGGCTGGCATGGCCCTCCAATGCACGGGGCACCCCGAACAAGGCCATGACGCCGTCACCCAGCGTGCGCACGACGGTGCCCCCGAAGCGCTCCACCGCATTGCACATGCGCTGCACGGCGGGGCGCAACCGGTCCATGGCCTGCTCGGGGTCCAGGCCGGCCACATGCTCGGTGGAACTGACCACGTCCGCAAAGAGAATGGTGGCGTGCTTAAGTGCACCCCACTGGATTTCCGAGACGGCAGGGATGGCACTGGCGGGCTCCTGCGCACTGAGGCCAAAGGCGGCGCCGCAGTTACCGCAAAACCGGTTGCTCACCGGGTTCACAGTCAGGCAGGAAACGCAGCGCAACGACATCTTCTTTTGTCCCTCTTACAACAGGAAAAACCACCAGATGAATCGTTGCACGGGCCCCGCAACAAATCAAGGAATTAGTGACTCGGGGTCAGGGGAGAACCTGCACCGTTTGCCACGCCGAGACGACGGCCATGTACTCTTTTGACTTACTGCCAAAGCGCGCGCTGGCCACGCGGCTCGTCGCCCGTGCCGCATCGAGAAAGCTGGCCTTGGACTTGAGCTTGCCGAAGGCTTCATACCAGATGGGCCCCGCCTTCTCCCAGGAGAAACCGCCTATTTTTCTGGCTGCCAGATAAAACGCATGGTTGGGGATTCCCGAGCTGTCGTGAACGTCAGCGCCGTCGATGTATTGTTCCATGGTCTTGAACTGGTCGTCGTCGTACCAGGTCAGCTTGCGGTTACCCGGATCTTTCAGCGAGCGTATGGCCTTACCGTGTTGCGGCGCGAGCATGTTCTCGCCGAGCAGCCAGTTGGCCTGGGCCGCCGTCTGGCCCAGGTGCCATTGCTTGACCATGCTGCCCATGACATCAGAGAAGGATTCGTTGAGGGCGCCGGCCTGGCCCTGGAGCATATGTGTCTGCTCTTCGAATTCGCGGTCCTTGCGCGCGAGCTTGACCACGCCCAGCCCGCCGGGGATCATGTACTGGATGATGCCGTGGGTCAGTTCGTGGGTGATGATGTCCAGCGCTTCGGTGAAGCCGCCGACGTTCTCATCGCCGTCGCCGTAAACCATCTGCTCACCGGTCCACATGGCATTGGCAAAGTTCTTGCCGAAATGCACGGCGGACTCCACGCGCATGCTGCGGTCGTCGAGCGAGTCCCGCCCAAAAATCTTGTGGAAAAAATCCAATGCGATGCCGGTGTTGTCGTACACCTGGTTGACGCTGCGGTCCTTGACCGGTTTGTCTCCTTCGTGCCGCACCGGTTTGCCCGGCAGGTCGGTGTCGAAGCCGGCATTAAAAATACTGCGGCGATAAGCCTGCGCCGGCATGAAGGACTGCGGAGACTGCACGGTGCGGGGGGCAGGCGCCTGTTTGGAACAGACATGGCGGTGCGTGCGTAGCCGGGTGCTGTGCTCGATGTGGCCGTGAAGCCGCTGGCGCTCGTCCTCGCTGGCTTTCTCGGCGAGCTTGCGAAAGAGTTTGGAAGGGACGGCAAAACAAAAGCAGCGGTAGGCGGGTTTCACGGATTCGGTCCTTCAGTGCGAAAAAAGCGGGGCGCAAATACCAACATGCTCAAGCCGCCCGAATGCGGCACGCTACAGCCGATGGCACGGCAATCCACCAAATAAGGCTTGCCATAGGCTCCCGTACCAATGCGAACGTCAGCGGCGGCGACACCGGTACGCCCAAGATCGTTCGCAGCAGTGCGCGCGTTACCTGGCGCTGATGGCGCTCTTCGGGCAGGACGATGCCGGAATACTGATGCAGTTCGGCCGTTGACAAGAACGCTCTAAAGTCCCGCAGCCCGGCTTGTAAAAAACCAGAGGTATTCACCAGCATACACAGCGATGCGCTTGGCGCGAGCCCGATCTTGTTTATGTGGATCGTCGGCAGCGTTGATGCCAGGAACACAAGGAAATTACTCCCTGTGTTTTGTGCGCTTGCGAGTTGCCGCGGTGTATTGGCTTGATTCAGGTACTTCACCAGGAGCCTGCACCCGGATAGTTTTGCGATAGCCCACCCAGTGTTCGGCCGTCATCGCAGGCTCGCCGTTTTCCATGAATCCCAAGCCGTCGCGTTCGGAGAATCCGTGAGCGCTCTCTCCATAGGCGGCCCGTACCAGGGGTTGAACCTGAAACAACTCCCAAAGCGAGCCAACGACTCAGCCGGGACACCTTGAAAAATGGTGACAACAGGGCGCTGGAAAGCATCCCAATCAAAACGGCCGATCCTACCCAACCGGCAAAAGAGATGTCCACCCATTCTTCTGACACAAGAGCCAGAACCAAAAAAGGCAGTATTTGAAGTGGCAGAGAACCCGCTGCGGAAAAAACACTGGCCCCAACTAATGCGCGCAAATTAATCCGATCTCCGGTCTTGTTGGTCTTTTCGCACACCTTGGCATCTTATCGCCCGCAGAATAGGGCCACAGAAACTGAACAATATCAACGAGATGTCCACAGGCAATCCAACCCTGCGGGCCATCAGAACTAGGTGACGCCTCACCTCTTTTGTCTCAGGTGACCCGTAAAACGGGGCTAAATTGCATCGAAAAGCAGCCAAATGCAATTTACCACGCGTTTTGCCCAGCCAGAATATCCAATGTTTCTAGAGATAAAGCTGCGTACAGTATTTTCATTACGCGCCTTCTCCTACAAAATGAGGAGGTAAAACTTTGTTACGCTGGTTACGATGTCTTCCCCGACTGAATTCCTTGCCCCCATGAGCCGAAGCACAAAGGTGCTGCTGGTCATGGATGTGGTGGAGTCTGTCAGGATCATGGAGCAGGATCAAGATGATTTCGTACGGCGATGGCAACAACTGGTGCAGCAGGCTGAGCAGAAAATCCTGCCACTGCATGACGGCCGCATCGTCAAAAGCCTGGGTGACGGGTTGATGCTGGAATTTGCCAACGCCCAGGGTTGTGCGAAGGCAGCATTCGCGATGCAGTATTTCAGCGAGCAGGCCAATGAAGACGTTGCTCCGACGTTACAAATGCACCTGCGCATGGGCGGCCACGTCGCAAGCTTTGTAGCCGATCACCACGACATCTACGGAACCGATGTTAATCTCACGGCCCGTTTCTGCACGCTGGCCGGCCCCAATGACATCGTTATCTCTGCCGAACTGCGTGACCGGCTGGTGCCAGCGCTCGACGCTGATATCGAAGATATGGGCGAGTGCTATCTCAAGCACGTCGAAAAGCCGATTCACGCCTACCGTATCGCACCACCGGGCAAAAATCCTGCCGTCGTCAACCTGCCGGTCGATGTGACCGAGCTACGCCCGACGATAGCGGTCATCCCATTTACGGCAAGAACCTCAGATCCGGACGACGCTGTGCTTGGGGAAATTCTGGCCGAAGAAATCATTGCCGCTCTCTCACGTACACCGGACCTGAATGTTATTTCCCGTCTGTCGACCACCTCGCTACGGGGCCGCGACACGAGCCTGCCACAGCTGCAGAGCCACCTGAACGCCGACTATGTCCTGTCCGGCGCCTATCGTGTGGCGGGTGGCCAGCTAATCCTGGTGGCGGAGCTGATCGAAGCGCGCACCGGCCGTGCAATATGGGGCGAAAGCCTGCGCAGCACGGTTCAGGAAGTGCTTCAGGGCGAAGACCGCATTACCGCCGAAGTGGTGACCCAACTCGGAGCCCACGTGGTGCGCACAGAAATGCAGCGTGCGACAAGCCGGCCGATGCCCAACCTGGAAAGTTCCACTTTGTTGCTGGGCGCTATTTCACTGATGCATCGATCCACTCGCAGCGAGTTTGACCGTGTGCGTGAAATGCTTGAGTATTTGATTGATCGCCACCGCCGCCTTCCAACGCCGCGTGCCTGGCTTGCCAAATGGCACGTGCTACAGGTTACGCGCGGCCTGTCGTCGGGCGGCCGGGACGAAACCAAGCGTGCACTGGAACAAACCCAGCGCGCCCTGGACGTCGATCCCGATTGCTCGCTGGCACTGGCCATCGAAGGTTTCGTGCATTGCCACATGCTCAAAGACCTCGACGGAGCTGCTGAGCGCTACGAGTCGGCACTTTCGGTCAACCCCAATGACTCGCTGGCTTGGCTGTTCTCCGGTGTTCTGCACTCTTTCAGGGGGGAAGGTGCACAGGCCCTAGCTTCCAGCGAAAAGGCCCTGACCCTCTCGCCGCTAGACCCTCTGCTTTACTTTTATCAGTCGCTCGCCGCGTCTGCCGCCTTGTCTGCGGGCGACTACAAACGCGTCATAGAGCTTGCGACCGCGTCGCTTCGATCCAACCGGTCCCATACCTCCACTTACCGGGCACTGGCTGTGGCGCAGGCGCTTTGCGGGGATCTGGTTGCGGCACGCAAGACTATCAACGCGCTGCTGCGACTTGAGCCGAGTTTCACTGTTACCCAGTTCCTGCAACGCTCCCCCAGCGGGGACCAGCCGGTCGGTCGACTGTATGCCGATGCGCTGCGCATGGCGGGGCTGTCGGACTGACACCATTAGATAAATTTGTAGGAGAAATCATGAGCAATTTGGGCGGGATCGGGGGCATCGGAGGAATTGGCGGAATCGGGGGAATTGGAGGTATCGGAGGAATTGGCGGAATATCCAATATGGCCGCAGGCATGGGCTACGGAGGTACCTTTCTCCAAAACCCATACACATTGATCTCCAGCAGAGACGCCACCATGGTGCCGCTGGACGAGGGCTCTTACCCCCTCGTCTTGCCGCCAATAGACGACCCGGAGGCCATGCAGCGCTGGGAACCCTGGGTGCGCGCTTATGTGTGCCAGGCCGAATTGCTGGAGCCGCTGACCTTTTCCAAGGTGGGACCCCATGGTGCCGGCATCTGGCACCTGGACACGAACGTCGGCGCGCCGCCCGACGCTCCGCCCGCACTCAGCGTAACGCCCAAGCCGCTGGCTCGCATGAGCCGTCCTACGGTTCATGCGTTCAAGGAGCAGGTCAAGAAAGTACTGTCGTGGGCGGACCTGCGCGAAGAACGCGCCGCAGAAATCGTCGGGCAACTGGACCCCCAGTTTGCCTTCTGGGGCTCGGTGGTGTACCTGCACCCCTCCCGTACGCCACGCACGCTGGAACTCATGAATATCGCATTGTTGCTGGCCGTCAATGTGGAAATGCAGTTCAAACATGCGCTGGCCTGCTGGCGCCCCATCGAGTACTCGGCTCAGGTGCAGCCGATCATTACCACGCCCGGCCACGGCAGCCTGCCCAGCGGACATTCGACCCAGGCTTATCTCATCGCCGCCGTGCTGCAACGCCTGTTCGACCTACCCGATTCACATCCCATCAGCATCCAACTGCAGAGGCAGTCGGCGCGTATTGCCACCAACCGTGTCGTGGCAGGCGTGCACTTCCCGGCGGACAGCATGGCCGGGCGCCTGCTTGGAGAAACGCTGGGCGAATACTTTGTGGCCCGATGCAAAGCGGGGCGTAAATGGACCCCTCGCTTTTTTGATGGCACAGTCATGACGGGACACGAAGACTTGATGCCTCCCACGCAGCCGCTGGACGGTCCAAATGCACCGGACTTTTACAAGCCCTTCGGTATCAAGGAATCCGCCGCAAGCTCGGGCGTGCTTCGGTACATGTGGGACCGTGCGCTGAAAGAGTGGGAACATGTGGTGTTCAAATGAGCTGGCAGCCCATTCACCATGGGTCGTATATCGACTGGACACAACCGGACCCACTGAATAATCTGGACCCTTACCTGGTTTGGGCAGATGGATGCGGTTTTGCACCATATGGCGGCGAGACACCCGGCGGGAAACTCGCCACCCTGATTGAGTTGAAACCCGGGAAGACTATCGCGGAACTGATTGCCCACTCCGGTGGCGGCCTGCAGCTGGCAGATATTCCGGGCCCCTATCGGGACGGTGGATCTCAACCAAGATTTATCACTGCATGGCCGGGAGCCGCTTTTTTCACGCGGCTCAAGACCACGCTGCTGGAGGTTGTCGCACGCGTCGAGATCAGCCTGCCTGTGGTGCCAGAGCGCCCCAAATTCAGGCCTCCAGTCGCTCCCCAGTGCGGACCCGCTGTGCAGCGCGGTATCGTGCGCAAGACCCTCATCGGCGTGATTGACGATGGCTGCTCCTTTGCTCAATACCACCTGCGTGACACGTTCGGCAATACGCGAATCTGCCGGCTCTGGGACCAGGATCAGCACGGCGCATTTGCGCAGCAAGGCCAGGTCCCTGTTGATTTCGGACGGGGACACGAGGTTACGGGTACCCAGCTGCAACAGCTCATAGACCGCTTTACGCAGCACAACGCGCTGAGCGAGGACGCCTGCTATGCCACCGCCCACTACGACCGGCTGAGCCGGGCTGCCACCCATGGCGCGCATGTCACGGATGTTTTCGCAGGGGCGGTTCCAGTGGGGTCACGAGTGGGCACCCGTACGATGCCACCCACTTGGGCAAAAGCCCACGATGTCGCGTCAAGCGATGACGCTGGCATTGTGTTCGTGCAACTGCCGCGCGCCTGCCTCCAGGATCCTTCGGGTGCCTGGCTGGATCTTCATGTGCTGGACGGCCTTCGCTACATCCTCAGTTGTGCCGACGAGCATACCGAGCAGATCGTTGTCAACCTGAGCTTTGGCCCGCAACGCGGACCCAACAACGGCACCGGAATGCTGGAGATGGCATTCAATGAACTTGCGGCGGAATTTCCGAACCTGACATTGACGCTGGCCGCCGGAAACAGCTTTTCTGAACGCGGTCACGCCATGTTCAAGCTCAAGGCGCAGGCATCCAAAACGCTGCACTGGCACATCATGCCCGGTGATGAAACGCCAACTTTCGTCCAGCTCTGGCTCCCGCAAGGGGCCGCGGAGCTGCAAGTGCAACTCACACCGCCGGGAGGCCCTCCCAGCCCCTGGATCGCGGCAGGAGATACCCGTGTATGGCCGAGCACGACGAGCCCTTCCTGCGGCATCGTGTATGCGCCCCGCACCTCACGCGGGCTTCACGGAACAGCAGTCTTGGTTGCTCTCGCGCCTTCAACGACCTTCCAGCCATCCAGGGCCATTGCGCCGCACGGCCTCTGGCGTATTGAAATCAGGAATGCGGTCTCCACGGCAACGGCAAGACCTATTCATGCCTGGATAGATCGAGATGACTTCAACCTCGGCACGCTGGCGCGGGGACGCCAGTCTCACTTTGTAGACCCTCTCTACGATCCGCTGAGGTACCTGAAGGCTGCTATCGACGACACGCCGGGCAGTCAGGCACTGGTTCGGCGTCGGGGCACGCTGACTGGCATTGCTACCGGAAGTGGGGCACTGGTGGCGGCAGGCTACCGGCATAGCGACGGAAAGCATGTGCGCTATTCGTCCGCCGGGCCGACCCGTGGGCCTGCGGTCGGGCCGGATTGTGCCGCCGTCACGGATCAAAGCCGTAGTCTGCCAGGCATTCTCGCGGCCGGTACACGGGGGGCAAGTGTTGTTCGGCTGATAGGAACCAGCACAGCCGCCCCCCAACTGGCGCGCTGGGTGGCCAACGGCAAGCCGCCTCCCGGCATTGTTCCGAGATTACACCCTGATCCCCAACTTGAGGGGGGTGGCTTGCTGCCGTTATGAGCAAACGGCCCGGGGCAGGCAACCACCGGCCGGGCACTGCCTGGTAACTGGCTGGATTACCAGCGGGTAGGCAGCTTCTTGAGCAGCGTGATGCGCTTGGTGCCCATTTCGATGTAGCCACCCTTTTCCAGGTCCTTGAGCAGGCGGCTGACCATCTCGCGCGAGGCACCGACACGGCTGGCGATGTCCTGGTGGGTGATCGATTCAAGGGTTATGCCGGCGGCCGTGTTGCGAGTGGTGACATCGTCATGCTCCTCCAGCACGGCAATGAGGCGGCCATAGACGTCAAGCAGCGCCATGTTCCGGGCGGCCTCGGTGGCCGAACGGGCACGGCGTATCACTTGTACGACCAGATTTATGGCAAAACCCGGATCATCGACCAAGTGTTCGCTCACTTCCGCACGACTCAGCACGGCACAGGTGCAGGGTTCCAGGGTCATGACCGAGGCGGAGCGGGGCCCACCGTCCAGCGACATTTCACCGAAATAGTCGCCTGAATGGATCCGGCCGTAAGTGATTTCGCGGCCGCTTTCGTCCATGGCAAACACCTTGACGCTGCCCTTGAGCAGCACAAACAGGCTGTCCCCGATCTCCCCTTCGTTGATGACAACTGCCTTCTTGGGATAGGTCCGCACCACGCCGCGCATGGCCAGGGTGCGTAATTCGGGGGTCAAGTGGGCGTAAAGGTCTTCTTCGGGCGGGATTTGCGGACTCATGATGAGCCGTAATCTAGCACGTTGCAGGCTCGGTGCGGCTGTCAGTGAATTTGTCCGAGTGGCGAGGGGGCGATGGGCGGCAAAACCGCCACGCGGTTGACGAGTTCCCGTACACCGCTGGAAGCGGTCTTGGCGCACAGGCTTCGCACATGGCTGCGCACGGTGGAAACGGCAACTTTCATCTGGGTGGCGATCTCCGGCGTGCTCAGGCAGCGGCACAGGAAGACCAGCACCTGCTCTTCCGTGTGGGTGAGGCTGTGGTTGCGGGCAAACGCACCGAACACGCCTGACTCGCTGACCCCGACACTCGACAGCACCAGCGCGATCCGATCGCATGGTATGCCCACCTGGCGCTGCAAAGGAATCAGCGCCAGGGTGAACTCCACGCCTTCAGCCGACAGCTTGAGGAGCCCACGCTTGCCGCCAATGGCCTTGCCCATGGCATTCTGGAAGGCCTTGACATCCGCCGGCATCACCAGCTTCAATTCCCCTCTCTCCCAGCCCAGAACGACGGCACGGTCGAGCTCGCGCCGGGCCGCCTGGTTGGCATGCAAAATCTTTCCCTGGGCACTGACCACAAGCATTCCATGGGCCAGTTCATCCACGAGGCAGGCGAGCAGCGAGGGGATCGAATCAGTTTCGTCCAGGGCGAATGAAGGCGCGGCCTCCAGAAAGGCGGCATTGGGCTGTGCAAACAAGGTCACGGGGCGCTCTCCATCCTACAAATAGATGATGACGAGCATAAAAAGCCCGGCCCAATGTGGATAGTGAATATGCCGGGTCATTCTTGTGAGAAATTCACATGAATTCGCCCCACCCTCATCGATTCGCGGAGCGGCCCCGCCTCAGCTCAGCCTGGGGCGCGCTCCAGCATGGCCAGGGTGGCGTCCATGACTTGCGGCAGGAATGCCATCTGCACGTGTGGGGCGCCGCGCACCAGGCGGTTGTCGGCGCCGGGCAAAGTGGCGGTGGACGCCGGAAACACGATGTTGTCACAGTTGGAATACCAGCAGGTGAACAACGCGTGGCGATCGGCCGGCATTCCGTGGTCAAGCTGGGTCTGCCAGTCGGACTGCAGCCGCATCTGGCGACCATTGTGGCCATGGCTGAAGCGCGCCAGCCAGGTCCCGCTGTGCGGCGTACCTATGGTGACCACATGAAAGACTCGGGCCTCGGCCCGCATGCGCTTGAGCCAGGCCCGCGCGGCCAGGCCGCCCATGCTATGGCACACCAGCAGCGGCGGCAGGCCCGTGGCTTCGGTGACCTGGTTGACAGCCTTATCGATCTGCGGTGCGTAGTCGTCGATGGAGCCAAAGACGGGTTCGAGGTTGACCGCGACAAAAGCACGCCCATCCGCCTGGACGCGGCGCAGCCAAGGCGTCCACAAACCGCGGTTGCAGAAGAAGCCGTGCAGAAAGACGACGCCGCGATGCCCCTGGCGCGCCTCGGAGGGCACAAGCCGGTCCGGCACCGCATTCGCGCGAAAGGGCTGGCGCCAACAGAACACGCGCGGCGCGGTCAGGGTCTCACCCAGCCAGGCGCGCAGCAGCTCTCCCCAGCTTGCTTGGGGAGCGGGGTCCTGCTTGTTGACGTGCTGAAGAACGACGAACTCAAGTGCCAGGAAGGCGGTATAGCCCAACACGATCACTCCAAAACCGGCCACCGCCAGCACGGGCGAATTGCCATAGAACCAGAATAGCCAGCCGAAGGCCGCGGCAACCAGGGACAGGGTGATGAGTCTTTGCAGTTGGGCCAGCATGGGTCAGGCAAGCAGGGAAAGAAGCGGTATCTCGCCGCAGTATCTCAAGCCAGTGTGACAGAGCGACCCGCAAGCCGGGCAGCCAGGCCTTGCGCCAGGCGGTTCACCATGCCGTAGATGGACAGCTGCGGATTTGCGCCTATGCTGGTCGGAAACAATGAGCCGTCGTGGATGGAAAGGTTCTCGAGTTGCCAATGCACACCGTCCGGACGGGCGACGCCCTGGCGCTCGCTGCCGGCCAGGCCACAGCCCCCCATGACGTGCGCACTCACAACCTTGGCCAGCAGCGGCTTCATGGGCAAGGCATTGACCGCATCACGGGCCTGCGCCCAGGACGTGTACGGTTGGGCCATCTCATGCAGCGGCAGCACCTGTTTGGCCCCTGCGGCAAACTGGATTTCCATCATCGACAGCAGCGCGCGGCGCCCGCCTTCAAGGACATAGTCGGTGAGAGGATAGTCGAGCACCGCGGAGTTGTCGCTGCGCAGCTTGACTTGTCCGCCCCGGGACTGGTCATGGAAGCCGTCGCGCAGCAGCGCCAGCAATGTGTGGTTGTGCGGGAAGGACTTGAGCAGCTCGTACTGGCCCTGGCCAAAGCCCGGCACGGTCGACGCAAAAATCACGGGGTGCAGGGGCGGCGCTTCCAGCTTATAACCTATGGGCCCGTCGATCGCCTGGGTCTCCAGGAAATGATCGGAGTAGATGGTCTGCGGCGCACCGTTCCAGGCTTCCACCTTTTGCTCGAACACACTGGAAGACATGACCACCGGGTGCAGAAAGGTCCGGGCACCGAGCACACCATGCGGGTCGGGCGCCTGCGAGCGCAGCAGCACGGCCGGCGAGTTGATGGCGCCGCCGGCGAGCACGTAGTGCCTGGCAGCAATCCTGGTGGTTCCGTTTGCCGGCCGGCCACCCGCGGCCAGGCTGCGGCACAGCAGCGCGGTGACTTTTCCATTGGCCAGTTCAAACCGCTCCGCGCGGGTTTCGGTTAGCAACTGGGCGCCTTTGTCGAGCGCCGCTGGAATCGTGGTGACCAGCATGGACTGCTTGGCATTGGTCGGGCACCCAAGGCCGCAGGAGCCCAGGTTCCAGCAACCTTTGACATTGCGCGAGATGGCCGAAGCGGGAATTCCCAGCTTGGCCGCCCCCCTGCGCAACAAGTCATTGTTCTCGTTGGGGGGTACCAGCCATGGCGTGATGTTGAGGCGCTGCTCGGCTTCGGCGAAGTACGGTGCCAGCGCTTGCGTGGTGTAGCCCTCCAACCCGAACCGCTCCCGCCAGTATTTGAGCGTGGAGCTGGGCGTGCGAAACGAGCTGGTCCAGTTCACCGTTGTAGAGCCGCCCACGCAGCGCCCCTGCAGGATGTTGATGGCCTTGTCTTCGGTTTTGCGCGCGGCGCTTTCCTGGTAGAGCGAAGGATAGGCTTCGGATTCTTTTTGATTGAAATCGCCGCTGCTCCTGAGAGGGCCTTCTTCAACCATCACGACCTGCAGGCCGGCCTTTGCCAACAGTTCGGCCGTGATACCGGCGCCGGCGCCGCTGCCAATGATGGCGACGTCGCAGGTGATGCTCTCCGGCACCGGTGCCAGCGTGCCGCCCATCACTTTCCAGCCACGCGCGAGGCCCTCGCGGATAGGGTCTTTCAGTTGGCTCATGCTACTTTCGGGAATCTTCAGATTTTCAGGGGGCCGGGATATCCCAGCAGCGCCCAGCTGGCGGGATCGGAAAAATACGCCCCTGCAGTGATGTCATGCAAGGCCGCATAGGCTTGCTGGCGCAGGACCAGCCCGGAGAGGCGCATGTTCTGGAGCGATTGCTGGATATCAGCGATGGATGCCTGCTGCCAGGGCTGGTCCAAACCTGCCAGCGCCCGCCGGCCGGCGGCATTTGCGAGCAAGGCGAGCAGTTGCGACAGCTCAGCCTGCGCGTGCGGCGGCAGGCCCTGCACCAAAATGTCAACGCGGCTGAGCAGGCCGTTCAATGCGATTTGGCGCGCACCCTCATCTGCCGGCAGTGATTTGTCGAGCACGGCCCGGCCGACGCCGGAAAAAACCTCGCGCCCGGATGCGCTCAATACGCCGCCGGCGAGGCCGGGCTGCAGCAAGGCGGCCGCACCGCCGGCCACCAGCAGCACAGCGGCTGATGCGGCGCCCAGCTTGAGGAGCGATCTTCTTTGCATACTGGAAGTTTCGCATGCGCATTTGGGTTTCAATAGGGACCCGCACCTAGATAAACTCCGGGTTTGTATGGACGCTTCCGCTCAACAAATACACGACGCGCTGGAGACAGTGGCCAGGCTCAGGCAACAGCACCGGTTGCAGCCCCCGCTTGGCCGGGCCAGCGCGGAGGTCAAACGCTTCCAGGCGCGCCGCTTTGAGGCCACCTACGCCGACCTGCTGCGCAACCATCGCTACAAAACAGCGGCCGCATTTTTCCTCCAGGAGCTTTACAGCGACAAGGACTATGCGGAACGAGACCAGCAGTTCGCGCGCATCGCCACCACCATTGCCAAACTTTTTCCCCAGCCGGTGGTCAATACCGCGGCGGCCCTCGCGGAAGTGCACGCGCTGACGGAGCAGCTCGACGACCAGATGGCGCGCGAGTGGCTGGCGGATGTCGAGGCCTTCCCCCATAGCAACGAATGCGCGCGCTACATCCGCTGCTGGCGCCGTGTGGGCGATATCGCCGCACGCAAACGGCAGTTGGAGGTCGTGCTGCATCTGGGACAGGAGCTCGATCGCCTGACGCGAATGTTCGGGCTTCGTACCTTGCTCAAGATGATGCGTGGGCCGGCGGCTGCCGCTGGGCTGAATTCGTTGCAGCACTTTCTGGAAACCGGCTTTGACGCTTTCGCCAACATGCGCGGCGCGGGTGAGTTCCTCAAGCTCATCAAAGATCGCGAGACAACATGGATCCATTCCCTGTTTGAGGACGATGCTGTCACCTGCGAGACCCATTTAAGCCATTTGCTTGCCGCCGGGCCGTGATATCGCGCCGGCATTAGGACAAGCCCCATACGGAATCCAAGGGGCGGCTTTCACAATGGGCCGCAAGGAGTTTGTATGAACAAGCATTGGCTGAAGAGTTATCCCGAAGGCGTTCCACACGAGATCAACACCGAACAGTTCCGCTCACTCACCCATCTGCTGGAGGAATCCTTCAAGAAGAATTCGGCCAAGCCTTTTTCAGTATGCATGGACCGTTGGATGAGTTACGGGCAACTCGACGAGCTCTCATCGTCACTGGGCGCCTGGCTGCAAAGCCTGGGCCTGGAGCCCGGTGCCCGCGTGGCCATCATGCTGCCCAATGTGCCGCAGTTTGCCGTCACGATGGCGGCCATCCTGCGGGCAGGCTACACATGCGTCAACGTGAACCCGCTCTACACCGCGCGCGAGCTGGAACATCAGCTGCGCGATTCCGGCGCGACGACCATTGTCATTCTCGAAAATTTCGCCGCCACATTGGCGGAAGTGATTGATCGAACGCCGGTGAAAAAGGTCGTGGTGGCATCCATGGGCGACCTGCTGGGGTTCTGGTACGGACAGTGGATCACTTTTGCCGTTCGCCATCTCGCCAAGCTGGTGCCGGCCTACAAGTTGCCTTTGGGCGACGGGCGCACCGTCACCACGTTCAACCGCGCCATTGCCGAGGGCAGCCGCCTGGCGCTCAAGCCGGCACCCAGTACGCTCGACTCCATTGCCTTTCTGCAATACACCGGCGGGACGACCGGCCTTTCAAAAGGCGCTGTGCTGACCCATCGCAACATCGTGGCCGCGATTTTGCAGGCGGAAGCCTGGTTCACACCGGCCCTGACACGCGTCGGTGACGTCAGCAAAACCAACAACATCGCGGCACTGCCGCTGTACCACATCTTCGCGCTGACGTTATGCCTGCTGACCATCCGCTGGGGCTCCCACCTGACCTTGATCCCCAACCCGCGCGATTTCGGCAAGTTCATAGAGGTCCTCAAGAAGCGGCCCTTTCACATGCTGCCGGCGGTCAACACGCTGTTCAATGCGCTGCTGCAGCATCCGCAATTCAAGACGGTGGACTTTTCAAGTCTCTGCGTTTCCCAGGCAGGCGGCATGGCCGCTTCCGAAGGCACGGCCAAACAGTGGTTGCAGGTCACAGGTTGCCCCATGATTGAAGGCTGGGGCATGAGCGAGACCTGCGCGATTGGCACCAACAACCCGGTGACCAACAAGGACTTCACCGGCACCATCGGATTGCCGCTGCCCAGCATCGAGATCGCCATCAAAGACGACGACGGGAATTCACTGCCGCTTGGGGAATCCGGCGAGATTTGCGTCAAGGGCCCGCAGGTCATGACGGGCTACTACCAGCAGCCTGAAGAAAACAAGAAGGCCTTCACCGCTGATGGTTTCATGCGCACCGGCGATATCGGCATCATGGACGACCGCGGTTACACCAAGATCATCGATCGCAAAAAGGACATGATCATTGTGTCGGGTTTCAATGTATTCCCCAATGAACTCGAGAACGTGATTTCCTTGTGCCCCGGCGTTGTCGAATGCGCTGTCATCGGCATTGCCGACGACAAACAGGGGGAGGCTATCAAGGTTTTTGTCGTGAAAAACGACCCTACACTGACCGAAGATGAAGTTGGCGCTTATTGCAAGCAACATCTCACCGGCTATAAACGGCCCAAGTACATTGAGTTCCGCGATGACCTGCCCAAAACCAATGTCGGAAAAATCCTCAGACGTGAACTCCGCGCATCTGCCTGATCCTTTTCTGGCTGGAAATTGCTGATGGCCGCACCGGATCTGCCGCCCGGATTGCATGTTTTCGAGCGTGGCTGGCTCTCGGCGAATAATATTTTGTTCACGGGTGGAGATGAGAACCTGCTGATCGACAGCGGATATTGCACCCATGCACCACAAACACTTGCATTGGTGGAGTCCGTTCTGGGCAGGCGGCCGCTCGATGTTCTCATCAACACGCATTTGCACAGCGATCATTGCGGGGGCAATGCGGCTTTGCAGGCCCGTTACCTGAATTTGCGTACCTTGATTCCTCCCGGCCAGGCCCGGGAAGTCAGGGATTGGGACCCGGTGGCACTGAGCTACTCGCCGACGGGGCAACTTTGCCCGCGGTTTGAGTTCACCCAGGTGATTCGCCCGGGGAATTCCGTCCGCTTCGGGGCGCAAGAATGGCAGGTTCTCGCGGCGCCGGGGCATGACCCGCATGCGCTGGTTTTCTTTGAACCACACAGCCGGCTGCTCATTTCTGCGGATGCCCTGTGGGAAAACGGATTTGGCGTGGTATTTCCCGAGCTGGAGGGCACAAATGCATTCTCCGAAGTTGCCGCCACGCTGGATTTGATCGAGCGCCTGAACCCGGCAACGGTGATTCCGGGCCACGGCCGTATCTTTTCATACACCCCAGAGATTCTGGACCGCGCACGCCGACGCCTGGATTCGTTCGTAGGCGATCCGTCAAGGCACGCGCGGCACGCCGCGAAAGTCCTGCTCAAGTTCAAATTGCTCGAAGTTCAGCGCCAGGAGTATGAGCAGTTTGTGCAATGGGTTATTGAGACGCCGTATTTCATGCAGATCAGGGACAGCTATTTCGCCGAAGATCCGGCCCGTACTTGGATAGATCAGCTCAGCGCGGAGCTGATCGCGGCCGGGGTGGCTCAACGAGATGGCAAATTTATCGCGAATGCCTGAATCGATCAGGCCTGGGCCGAGCAAATTCACGCGCACTCGGCTCAGCGCCTAACGCCTCGCCCCTGCTCCGTCCCGGCGAAAAGATGCCACTGTCTCGTGGTGTATTTGGGATTGATGTGCGACCGGAGCTGCGTCTCAAAGCCACCCGGACATCAAATGCGCGCAATACATCCGATGCTTGAAACAGCAGGCGCGCGTAGAAAAGAACCGCACAAAAGAAAACGCCCGGTTGATCAAAAATCAACCGGGCGTTCCTTGCTGTAAGAGCCTGACGATGTCCTACTTTCACACGGGAGTCCGCACTATCATCGGCGCTAAGTCGTTTCACTGTCCTGTTCGGGATGGGAAGGAGTGGTACCAACTTGCTATGGTCATCAGGCATAACTTTTTGACAGACTGTTCAACGAACAATCCATCGAATTCATAGAGTAAATCAGCTCTTATTTAGACTCGCACAGCTGCTGGCTGTGCTTTTTGAATGCGTCAACTTGGCATAACAACTTCGAATTAATCAAAGTTATAGGGTCAAGCCGCACGAGCAATTAGTATCAGTTAGCTTAACGCATTACTGCGCTTCCACACCTGACCTATCAACGTCCTGGTCTTGAACGACTCTTTAGGGGGCTCAAGGCCCCGGCAGATCTCATCTTGAAACGAGTTTCCCGCTTAGATGCTTTCAGCGGTTATCTCTTCCACACTTAGCTACTCGGCAATGCCACTGGCGTGACAACCGATACACCAGAGG